>ERZ791737.86-NODE-86-length-122474-cov-99.166976_pt1 | contig 122474 bp, 107 predicted proteins | sample MGYA00510042_ERZ791737 | MGnify/ENA primary metagenome ERZ791737 (study PRJEB30046, sample SAMN00791965) | human gut metagenome | study: EMG produced TPA metagenomics assembly of the A metagenome-wide association study of gut microbiota in type 2...
TCGGAATGTTTTCGTATATGTCATCGGGCGGATTCAATCCGCCCCTACGGTGGAATATGTGGATGTTGGCGGGCGGAAAATGTTCGGCCCAAACGGAAAAAAGATTTGATTTCTAAAACAAAAGAACAATAGAATTGTTTATATGATATAAACCGAGAATCCTTTAATAATAATAGCAAGATGAAGCTAATAATTAAAATAGGTCTTATCACTCTCCTATTTCTTATTAAATACCAGAGCGCCGATGCAGAAGTTTCTTCTGCCATAAGCTCATATACTTCATCTGCCATAGAGCATCACCCTGCTACCTCTACCGATGATAGCACACTGGATGCCTTTACTTTCACCAACTCCCTTCTCACCGGACAACAACAGATGTTAGTAAAACTAATACCCGATGACTTCCGCATCCGCCGGGCAGAGGAACTTCAACAGAACTTCTTAAAAATTCTCATAGGATATTTCTCATTACGGGAAGAAACCTTGGTAACCGACCATGCCAAAATCTTTCCGTCTAATCCCATTCATTGTGTGTCTCCGGCCTGTCATTACTTTGTGTTCACCCTGAGACGCATCCTTATTTAATTAATCGTTATAAATTTAGTTGTTATCCATACTCCGGCGCCCGTGAGAGTGTCGGGGGTGGTATCGAATTCTCTTTTCTAAAATAATAACGATTAATTAAAACATATCATGGAAACTATCAAAAATAAAACTACTAATACGATTGTTGGTATTAAAAATGCCGGTTGGGTAATTATATGCTGCTTTATCCTTGCAGTTTGTATCTATAACTTCTTGCTGGGAAATCCTGCAAACTTTATGAATAACGACCCCAATAACCATCCGTTGCCGGGAAACTTCCTGGGCACTATTTATAAAGGCGGAGTGGTGGTTCCCGTTATTCAAACCTTGTTGCTCACTGTTATTGCACTGAGCATAGAACGCTATTTTGCCCTCCGTTCAGCTTTCGGAAAAGGTTCTTTGGTGAAATTTGTTGCCAATATAAAAGCCGCCCTTGCCGTTGGCGATATGAAGAAAGCACAGGAACTTTGTGATAAACAAGGTGGCTCCGTAGCCAATGTGGTTACTTCCACCCTAAGGAAATATGCTGAAATGCAGACCGACGGTACCTTATCGAAAGAGCAAAAAGTACTTGCCATCCAGCAGGAGTTGGAAGAAGCCACCGCACTGGAAATCCCGATGATGGAGCAAAACTTGCCCGTGATAGGTACTATTACCACCCTAGGCACACTGATGGGATTGCTTGGTACGGTAATCGGTATGATCCGTTCCTTTGCAGCTTTGTCCGCCGGAGGTGGTACAGACTCTATGGCACTGTCGCAAGGTATCTCCGAAGCATTGATTAATACGGCTTTCGGTATCCTGACAGGTGCATTGGCAGTTATTTCCTATAACTACTATACTCATAAGATTGATAAATTGACTTACAGCCTCGATGAAGTAGGTTTCTCTATAGTACAGACCTTTACGGCCTCTTATAAATAATCTGTCACACCCTTAAAAACAAACTACTATGGGTAGAGTGAAGATTAAAAAGAAAAGTACGTTCATAGATATGACGGCTATGAGTGACGTCACCGTGCTGCTGCTTACTTTCTTTATGTTGACCTCAACATTCGTAAAGAAAGAGCCGGTACAGGTGTACACTCCGGCATCCGTTTCCGAAATAAAGATACCGGAAACGAATATCCTCCAAATACTGGTGGACCCGCAAGGGAAGATATTTATGAGCCTCGACAAGCAGCCCGACATGAAGGCCGTATTGGAGAAAATGGGTGAAGAATATGGAGTGAAGTTTACTCCCGACCAGGAAAAGAAATTTGCCATTGCTTCTACATTCGGAGTACCGATCAGAAGCATGCAGAAGTTTCTGGATCTCCCCGCCGACCAGCAGGACAAACTGTTGAAACACGAAGGAATCCCCTGTGACAGTACCGATAATCAGTTTAAATCATGGGTGCGCAATGCCCGTCAGGTAAATCCCGACCTGCGTATCGCCATCAAAGCTGATGCATCGACCCCATATGCTGTGATTAAAAAAGTGATGAGCTCACTGCAAGACCTCAGAGAGAACCGGTACAACCTGATTACTTCTCTGAAGACTACTTCTGATAAATAAAACCGAATAATTATGAGTGCTGAAGTACAAGAAAGCAGTAAAAAAGGAAAAGGTACGAAGCAGAAAAAGATGACTGTCCGCGTGGACTTTACGCCTATGGTGGATATGAACATGCTGCTGATTACTTTCTTTATGCTGTGCACCACGCTGAGCAAGCCCCAGACGATGGAAATAAGTATGCCGAGCAATGACAAGAATATCACCGAAGAACAACAAAGCAAGGTAAAGGCTTCGCAAGCCATCACCCTGTTGCTGGCGGGAGGCGATAAACTGTATTACTATGAAGGCGAACCGAACTACAAGGATTATAGCTCGCTGAAGGAAACGACCTACAAGGCGGACGGCCTGCGCTCGGTTCTTCTGAAAAAGAACTCGGCCGCCGTGCGCGAAGTGAACGACCTGAAACAGCAGAAAGCTGACCTTAAAATATCAGAGGATGATTACTCCAAGAAGCTTGCTGAAATAAAGAGTGGAAAGGGAACCCCGACCGTCATTATAAAAGCAACGGACGAATCTTCGTACAAGAATCTGATTGACGCTCTGGATGAAATGCAAATATGCAATATAGGTAAGTATGTGATAACGGACATAGCCGATGCCGACCAGTTCTTGATTAAGAACTATGACACGAAAGGCGACCTGACCAAAAATATCGCTGAAAAGTAACACCCATTGAATAAGGAGGAAAGAAAATGGCAAAAATAGATTTGACCTCACCCGAATGGTGTGAACTGGTATTTCTGGATAAGAACAAGACATACGGCGCCTATAAGATGCGTGCCGACTCACCGAAACGCCATAACTGGGCGATGGTGATAGTAGTGATCATTGCTGCTGTGGGGTTCAGCATACCTTCATTGATAAAACTGGCTACGCCGAAGCAACAGGAAGTAATGACCGAAGTAACCACCCTGTCACAACTGGAAGAACCGGAAGTGAAACAGGAAGAATTCAAAAAGGTGGAACCGGTAGCTCCGCCGCCTGCGCTGAAAAGCTCTATCAAGTTTACCGCCCCCGTCATCAAGAAAGACGAAGAAGTGCATGAAGACGACGAGATAAAAAGCCAGCAAGAGCTGACCCAGACCAAAGTCGCCATCTCCATTGCCGATGTAAAGGGTAACGATGAACTGAACGGCAAGGATATAGCCGAACTGAAAGAGGTAATAACAAAAGCTCCCGAACCGGAGGAAAAACCATACACCATGGTAGAACAAATGCCTCAGTTTCCGGGTGGTGACAAGGAATTGCTGTCTTTCATAGCCAAGAATCTGCATTATCCTACGATTGCAGCCGAAAACGGAATACAAGGAAAGGTATTTGTACGCTTCGTGGTTTCTGCCACGGGAGAGGTAAAAGATGTAAAGGTGATGCGCTCGCTGGACCCGTATTGCGATAAAGAGGCGGTTCGCGTTATCCAGTCCTTGCCCAAATGGATTCCGGGGCGTCAGAATGGGCGTAATGTTCCGGTGTACTACACCGTTCCTATCACTTTCAAGTTACAATAAAAATTGATATATGATGAAACTGTACATTGCGTTACTGGCTGCTTTGCTGCTGATGCTTACCGGCTGCGGCAACAAACCGAAACAGGGAGAAGATGATACACTGACCTCCGGCGACATCATGATTGCGGTGGATGAAACCTTCCGCCCCATTATGGAAGAAGAATTGCAAGTGTTTAGGGCGCTGACCCCCGATGCCACGGTACGCCCCAATTATTGCAGTGAAGTGGATGCCATGAAACTGTTGATGGCGGACAGGGTGCGTCTGGCAGTCACTACCCGCCAACTGACTAAGGAGGAAACGGCATACTTTAACGGGAGAAAGTTTTTCCCTACTTCCGTAAAGATGGCTACCGACGGGCTTGCCCTGATAGTGAACAAGCAAAATATGGATTCACTGATCACCGTGAACCAGTTCAGGGAGATACTGACCGGAAAGATAACCGACTGGAAGGAGTTGAATCCTGCCTCCCGGCTGGGGCAACTGGAGTTAGTATTTGATAACCCCAATTCAAGCACGGTGCATTATGTAATAGACTCGATTTGTGGCGGTAAACCCCTTTCCAGTGACTTGAAAGCGCAGAAAACAAATCCGGAAGTGATTTCGTATGTAGCAAAGAATCCCGCAGCAATAGGGGTGATCGGTGTCAACTGGATTGGTAATGATGCGGACAGTACGCGACTCTCTTTTAATGATGCCATACGTATAATGGCTGTAAGCCGTGCGGATTCGGCTACAGTGGAGAACAGTTTCAAACCTTATCAGGCTTACCTGGCTTTGAACCGGTATCCACTAACCCGCAATGTGTACATTTTACTCAATGATCCCAAAAGCGGCCTTCCCACCGGTCTCACTTCTTTCCTGACTGATTTCCGGGGGCAACGCATCATCCTGAAATCGGGATTGGTACCGGCAACTGCCGCCGTGCGGATTGTAGATGTAAAAGGGGAATAATGAATAAAAAAAGAAGAATCATGAAGAAATTAGTATTAACCCTGATGAGCCTGTGCCTGGCCGCAACGATATGGGGACAGACATCGGCAGGCAGCGAGTGGACACCTCAGGTGGAGCAGGCTGCCACCCTGATAAAGACGGACCCGGCGAAAGCCGCTGAGGTCTTTGATGATCTGCTAAAAGGTAAGAACAAGAAAAATACCGCATTGCTGGTAGAAATAGGACATGCTTATCTGGAACAGGGAAAGAAAGAAGAAGCTGCCGAATATGCCCAACGCGCCAAGGATGTGAACAGCAAGTATGCCGACGCTTATCTGCTGAGTGGAGATGTGGCACTGGCATTGAATGATGTAAACAAAGCGAGCAGCGATTACAATCAGGCTATTTACCTGGATGAGAATTGTAGCGAGGCTTACTTTAAATATGCACAGGTATATAAAGGTGTAGATCCGCAGTTATCTCTGGATATGCTGATGCGCTTGCAATCCAAGACTCCGGCTGACAACCGCATCAATAAGGAACTGGGAGATGTATATTACACAATGGGGCAGTATGGAAAAGCAAAAGAGGCTTATGAAACCTACCTGAAAGCAGGCGAGCCGACGGAACAGGATTATACCCGCTATGCCATGCTGTTATATCTGAACAAGGACTATGCACAATCCCTGGATGTAGTCCAAAAAGGTTTGGCACTGGCTCCGGAGAACCACGTATTGAAACGCCTTGCCATGTATGATGATTTGGAACTGAAAGAATATGATGCAGGGTTGGAAGCGGCTGCCACTTTCTTCTCCAATGCCGGCAATCCGGATTGTGTGTATCTGGATTATGTTTACTTTGCCCGCTTGCTGGAGGCTGATAAACAGTATGATGAAGCAATCGCTCAGTTCCATAAGGCATTGGCTATGGATCAGTCGCACACGGAAATTTACAAGGATCTCTCTGATGTGTACGAAAAAAAGCGGGACTTCCCGAAAGCGATAGAAGCCTATCGGAACTATCTGGGCGGATTGAAAGGCGAGCCGGACATCAGCGACCTTTTCCTGTATGGGCGTCTGAATTACTATGCTGCGACCGACACAACATATCTAGATAAGCAACCGATGTATCTGGCAGAAGCCGATACCATCTTTGCACAGGTGGCTCAGAAAGTGCCCGATAACTATTTGGGCAACTTCTGGCGCGCCCGCACCAATTCACTGCGCGACCCTGAGACTACACAAGGATTGGCAAAGCCTTATTACGAAGCCGCATTGGGGATTCTGGAACAGAAACCGGATGCTTCGAAATCGGTATTGGTGGAATGTAACAGTTATTTGGGGTATTATTACTTTGTGAAAGCAGATTATAACCAGTCAAAGTTATATTGGAACAGAATACTGGAGATAGATCCCGGCAACGAAACTGCCACCAAGGCACTGGGAGGAATCAAATAATTCTTCTTTTTTTCATTTTTTGCTGGATTGAAGCGGACGGTACGTGTTTGCTGCCCGCTTCATTTTTAATGTTTGTATAAAGAGGAGTCATATCTGAACAATAATCTTATAGACTTGTTATTGTTCTCAAAATAGATATTTGTCACTAATCATTATTTTGTGTTCATGCCTAGGGCACATTTTTATTGGATAAACCGTTTAAATTTTCTAGTTTCCCCTTATTATTATACCCGTGAGAGTGTGGGGGTAACTGAATACATAGATCATTGAATTATTAACGTAAAAATGAACAAGATTGTGGGATTAAAAAAACTAGGTTTGATTATTGTGTGCTGCTTTATTATTGCAGTTTGTGTGCATTACTTTTTGTTGGGGGACCCGGATAACTTTATGAATAACGATCCGAATAACTATCCACTACCGGGAAACGTCCTTGGTACTATCTATGAAGGGGGCATCACGATCCCTCTTATTGAAACCCTTTTGTTTGCTGTTATCGTGCTGAGTATAGAACGCTATTTCGTTTTTCGTTTTGCTTTCGGCAAAGGCTCTCTGATCAATTTTGTAGACCAAATGAAAAATGCGCTTCATGCAGGAGATATGAAGATAGCGCAAGAACTTTGCGACAGGCAGGGTGGGACTGTGGCCCATGTATTAAGCTCTATCTTAAAGAAATATGCTGAACTGAAGTGTGACTGCCTGCTTTCGGAGAATCAAAAAGTATCTGTTATCCTGCAGGAATTAGATGATGCAATCGCATTGGAACTTCCACATATGAAACGAAACTTATCTGTCATTGGAATAATTACCGTACTGGGAATACTGACGGGAGGCTTGGGTATGTTTATCGGTATTACCCGTTCATTTGCAGCTTTGTTTTCCAGCGGAATTGCAGCCTCTATGGCCTTATCGCAAGGCATTGCCGGTACATTGATCAATATGGCTTTAGGCATCTTAACGGGGGCATTGGCAGTGATTGCTTATAATTACTATTCTAATAAAATTGATAGATTTACCTATAGCCTTGATGAAGTAGCCTTCTTTATTGTCCAAACCTTTACTTTCTATATAGATGATCCAACCTCTTATAAGTTAATAGATATTAAATAAAAGCGTCTGCTCTTGCTTATTCAAATAAAGTATATACATTTGCAGTGTACTAATCAACTAATACACTAAATAACTAATAAAACCATAAACACAATGATGATTGAAGTAAAGAACTTATCTTTCAGTTATGGAAAGAGAAAACAAAAAGTCTTTGATGACTTTTCGCTCACACTAGACAAAGGTTCGGTTTACGGTCTTTTGGGAAAGAACGGCACAGGTAAATCTACCTTGCTCTACTTGATGACAGGCTTGCTTCGTCCGCAAGCAGGCAAGGTGCTCTACAAAGGGGTGGATGTCTTATTACGCTATCCGTTGACTTTGCAGGATATGTTCTTGGTACCTGAGGAATTTGCACTTCCGGCAGTCAGCTTGAAGCAATACGTAAAGCTGAATGCTCCGTTCTATCCTAATTTCAGCAATGAACAATTAAGTGCCTGCCTTCGTGATTTTGATATGAATGAAGACATTCATTTGGGAGAGCTTTCCATGGGGCAGAAGAAGAAAGCATTTATGTGTTTTGCCCTTGCCGCCAATACTTCCTTATTGGTAATGGATGAACCCAGCAACGGGCTGGATATTCCTTCTAAGAGCCAGTTCCGCAAAGTGATTGCTTCGGGCATGAATGATGATAAATCGGTGATTATCTCTACCCATCAGGTGAGAGATATTGATAGCTTGCTGGATCATGTGGTGATAATAGACGGCACTCGCGTATTGCTGAATGCATCGGTAAAGACTATCTGTGACAAAGTGTACTTTGCAGAGCAAGGCATGAATGAACCGACAGATAATGCGCTCTATGTTCAGCCGTCGGTTCAGGGAAACAGTGTAATCTTCCCGAATGCTCATAATGAGGAAACAAATCTGAATCTGGAAGTATTGTTCAACGCTATGCTGGCAGAAAGAGAGAAAATGCAATCAATGTTTAACAAGTAAACACACAAACACTATGGATAATAATAACTTTTTGAGTTTTCCGCGCATCGCAATGGTCATGAAGCGCGAGATAATGGAAAATTGGAAAACAAACATATTTCGTTTTATCGGACTTTATGCGGCATTTGCATTGGTGATGATAGGTAATATGTGGGGAGCAAGTAATAATGCAAGTGCCTTTAGTGATCCGGCAATGTTCTTTAACCGTTGCTGCTCTAATATTATGGCTTCTTTTGTCCTTATCGTTGGCATCGCAAGTCTTGCTTATGCTGCCAATATAATGGAGAATATGATTACAAAGGAGAAGCGCATCTCTTTCCTGATGCTTCCGGCTACTATGATAGAGAAATTTGTGGCGCGTTTTCTAATTGTAACTGTTGGTTTTGCTCTTGCAGTAGTGGCGGCAACTTCATTAGCAGAAATCACTCATTATCTGGTACTTCCTTTGTTTAATGTACCTGAGGAATTCCATCAGTCTTTCTTGTACAACCTCATTTCTATGGCTTCCATAGACGGAGAACAGGTATATAGAGGACCGGGATCGTTTAATATGGGATATAACAACTGGCTGGGTGAAGTATGCGGATGGGCTTTCTTGATTTGGTCTCATTCACTTTATATCCTGGGTGGCAGTTATTGGTATAAAAAGCCGTTCTTCAAGACAGTAGCTACATTGATGCTCATCTCTATTGTATGCTCCGTGTTGTTGGTTCATGTTATATCATGGATAGGGGCTGACAATATGCAGAACATTGGAGAATGGTTGATAGACAATTTCCAGTGGATGACATTGAATAAGTTGCTTTCATTGGGTGTTGCATTCTTCAGTGCTTGCACTATGTTCAACTGGTGGTTGAGTTATAAACTCTTTACCCGTTCACAAGTTATTAAATCCAAATTCCGTTTGCTATGAAATTCAAAGAAAGTAAATCCATATACTTGCAGATAGCCGACCGGATATGTGATGAGATCTTGCAAGGACAATATACAGAAGAAGAACGTATTCCGTCGGTCAGAGAATACGCCTCCACAGTGGAAGTGAATGCAAATACGGTAGTCCGTACTTACGATTTCCTTCAGGGACAAGAGATAATCTATAATAAACGCGGCATCGGCTACTTTGTATCAGCAGGAGCAAAAGAAAAGATTATAGCTTTTCGCAAAGATACCTTCCTGCACGAAGACTTGCCGGAGTTTTTCAGACAAGTAAAGACATTGGAGATTCCAATGGCGGAGATAGAAAAAATGTATAAGGCATATTTGGCACAACACTAACACAAGATAAGTTTATACACACTCAAGACGACACAAACACAAGATTATACCATTGCAATGGTTCCATTCACTGTAGGGGCGGATTGAATCCGCCCGAATACATTCGCGAATACGGCTTTCAGAACGTTATCGGGCAGATTCAATCTGCCCCTACGGTGGATGAAATCTAAACGGGGGTATTTTCCGTTACTTATCCGCTATATAAATAGCAGTCCAAAACAACCACTCCGCCACCCCTCTCAAAGTTTCGGGATTGATAGATGTTGTATTATCCTTAGGATGATGATAATATCCTCCTCCCAAAGCCCACAAATCCATACACGGATAACCTGCCTGCATAAACACAGCCCCATCCGTGCGGGGACGAGTCAGGAAATGACTCTCGCCGGCATGCAAACGGCGATGCACATAATCCTTGTTCGCCTTCTTTGAAAGCTCTGCCAATTCCGGATACCCGTAATGATAATCCACTCCAAGCATCAATCCTATTCCCACTTGCTCCATATTAAGAATAGCCACTACCTTCTCTTTCGGCACTAAGGGATGCTTGGTATAATAAGTACTGCCGGTTAATCCTGCTTCCTCACCGTCCACACTCATAAAGATAATACTCCGTTTGGGCTTTACTTTCGATTTAGCCATTGCCTCGGCAACTCCCAGCAATACGGCAGAAGAAGAATTATTATCATTCGCCCCTTCAATCAAGAAAGGAATCATGCCCAAGTGATCCAAATGCGCCGAAATAATCACATACTCATTGCACAGCACCGGATCGCTGCCTTTTATAACTCCGAATATATTCTTTCCCGTAGCATTGGGGTTATAAGTAGCATTCATCTTGATATGGGCTTTCTTTCCTGTATAGAAAGAAGCCGGTTTCTGTGTCTTGTATATCTGGCGGATCGTTTCCCGATAAGTCTTTCCGGTTCCCATAAAAATATCATTGACCACCGTGTCGGTAACATGGCAATACACAAAGCCCGGATTATAGGGGGCATTCGGGCCCGGAACCCATTTGTACAGCAATCCGATGGCGCCATGTTCTACGGCATTGTTCAGCTTGGTTTGGTGCAGGGTATGTTTGTACCACATAGCCAATGAATCCGGATTGCGGCTCACATTGGGCGTTTCACCTTCCACAAGGACTATTTTGCCTTTTACGTCTATGCCTTTATAATCATCATATCCCATTTCGGGGGCTGTGACGCCAAATCCGGCATATACCACCTCGGCGGTTACCTCCCCGTTGCCGGTCATTCCTCCGGCAAACCAGCCGTCTGCCCACGGATATGATTTGGAAATCCAGACTGTTCCTTTCTTTCCGGCAGAGACAGGAAAGAGAATATCCATGGTGCTACCCGGCTGTACTTCTACGCAGGGGTGGGGGAATTCCTGTATGTATGAGCCATTGTCACCGCCGGGTGTCAGTTCCCATTGCTGGAAATACCCTTTTACTATATCTACGGCTTTTGCCATTCCCGGAGATCCCGCCAAGCGGCCTTCCAGTGCTGGGTCTGAGAGTTGTTTTACATATCCGAAAAGTTTTTCGGCAGTGATGTTGCGATGCATGGCATCCAGGTACTTTTCTTCGTCGGTCAGGTTGGCCGGTCTTCTTTGGGCAAACGCAGATAATGTGCCCAGAGCAAAGATGGCAGACAGTAAAAGGATTGTTTTCTTCATGTTAGTATAACGATTTAAGATTTGGTCTAAAGATAAAAAGAAAAGAGCAGATTCCCGCCTCTCTCTTCATAAAAATATTACGCTGCTATTTCTTGACATAAATCAAACCGTAACATCGTAAAAAGTTCCTACCTTTGCATCCCGAAAACCAAAGAGAATTAAGTGGACGTAATTCAAGAACCTAGAAGTGTGCGAAAGAACCTTGCCAAACTGGCGGTTCCTATCTTCATTGAGACTTTACTGATTATGATGCTGGGCGCGGTAGATACCGTGATGCTGAGTCAGTATTCGGACAACAGTGTGGCTGCCGTAGGGGTAGTCAACCAGTTGATTATGTTTGCTTTCCTTATATTCGAGGTGATCAATATAGGTACATCCGTGCTCTGTTCGCAATACTTGGGAGCAGGAATGCACAAGAATATGGTGCAGGTAGTAGGCGTTTCCCTGATACTCAATCTGGTTTTCGGCCTTTTCGTGAGCGCAGTGCTGCACTATGGCGCCCACTTCCTGCTGACCACGATGGGACTTCGTCCCGAATTGATGGATTATGGAGTAAACTATATGGAAATAGTAGGAGCTTTCGCCTTCTTCCAAGCCATTTCATTGACTATTTCCGCTTCTTTGCGCAGTGCCAATAAAGCTGTTTACCCCATGATGGTGACCGTAGTTGTGAACATTCTGAACATCCTTGGTAACTATTCTTTGATTTTCGGTAAGTTCGGCATGCCGGCACTGGGTGTGGAAGGTGCGGCTATTTCTACTGCATTTGCCCGTGGCGTGGCAATGGTGATACTTTTCGTCATCCTGTTCCGTAAGCATATCCCTAAGTTCCCGTTGGCCTATTTCCGTCCTTTCCCCGTCAAGGAATTGAAGAACCTTCTGAAGATCGGTGTTCCCTCCGCAGGAGAGAATATGTCTTATAGCTTCTCGCAAGTAGTCTTGACCTATTTTATCAATATGTTGGGAAATGAGGCGCTTACCACCCGTACCTATGTAGTGAATATTGTGATGTTCGTTTATCTCTTTGCCATCGCCATGGCTCAGGGAGGAGCCATCTGCATCGGGCACTTGGTGGGGCAGAAAAAGATACATGCGGCCTATCTGCTGGGCAAGTATGTGATGCGTATCTCTATTCTGGTTTCCCTGGTACTATCCTGCATCTGGGCATTGATGGGGCATACCCTTTTCACTTGGCTCACGGACAATCCGGAGATTATCCGCCTGGGTACTATCATCTTGTTTGTCGATGTAATTCTGGAGGTAGGACGTGCTATCAATATCTATGCCACGAATGCCCTTCGTGCCACAGGCGATGTAAACTATCCGTTCTATGTGGGGCTGGTGGTGCAATGGAGTGTTGCCGTGGGATGCGGCTATCTGTTCGGCATTCACTGGGGCTGGGGACTGGTGGGCATGTGGTGTGCTTTCCTGTTGGACGAGAACCTTCGCGGCATCATCTTTGTACAGCGTTGGAATAGTTTGAAGTGGGCAAAGAAAGGATTTGTGAAATAAATCTCCTTTTTCGCAAACTTTATGCTTATTCAGACCGTTAAACTCAAGAAAAAGAATTAATTTTGCAGTCTGATAATTATCAAAGAATATAATATGGAGCTCGATTTACTCACGGCAATATCACCTATTGACGGTCGATACAGAGGAAAAGCGGGAGCTTTGGCCTCTTATTTTTCTGAATTTGCACTCATTAAATACCGCGTGCAGGTAGAGATTGAATACTTTATTACTCTGTGTGAACTACCGTTACCACAGCTTAAAAGCTTTGATCATGCACGTTTTGAATCACTGCGTGCTATTTATAAGAACTTCTCGGAAGCTGATGCACAGCGCATTAAAGATATAGAGAGCGTAACAAACCACGACGTAAAAGCTGTAGAATACTTCATCAAGGAACAATTCGACCGGTTGGGCGGAATGGAAGAATACAAGGAGTTCATTCACTTTGGCTTGACTTCGCAGGATATTAACAATACCTCTGTGCCTTTGTCTATCAAGGAAGCATTGGAACAGGTATATTATCCTCAGATTGAAGAACTGATAGCACAGCTCACTACTTATGCAGAAGAATGGGCAGAGATTCCGATGTTGGCTAAGACACACGGACAGCCCGCATCTCCTACTCGTCTGGGTAAGGAAATCATGGTTTTTGCTTATCGTCTGAACCGCCAGTTGGCTGCATTGAAGGCTTGTCCTATTACTGCCAAGTTTGGTGGCGCTACCGGTAACTATAACGCGCATCACGTGGCTTATCCCGAATATGACTGGAAAGCATTCGGAAATAAGTTCGTAGCCGAAAAGCTGGGACTGGAGCGCGAGGAGTACACTACTCAGATTTCAAACTACGACAATCTGGGAGCGATCTTTGATGCCATGAAACGCATCAATACCATTATGATTGATATGAACCGCGACTTTTGGCAATATATCTCTATGGAGTATTTCAAGCAGAAGATTAAAGCGGGCGAAGTAGGTTCCAGTGCCATGCCGCACAAAGTGAATCCTATCGATTTTGAAAATGCCGAGGGTAACCTGGGGATGGCAAACGCCATTCTGGAGCACCTCTCCTCTAAGTTGCCGGTATCTCGCTTGCAACGTGATTTGACTGACTCTACCGTGTTGCGTAACGTAGGTGTGCCTTTCGGTCACATTGTTATCGCCATCCAGAGTTCACTGAAAGGCCTGCGCAAACTGTTGTTGAACGAACACAAGATGTATGAAGACCTGGATAACTGTTGGAGTGTAGTGGCAGAAGCTATTCAGACTATTCTGCGCCGCGAAGCATATCCTCATCCTTATGAGGCTTTGAAGGCGCTTACCCGTACCAATCAATCTATAACAGAGGAGTCAATTAAAGAATTTATTGAAACACTAAACGTAAGCGAAGAAATTAAGAAGGAATTGCGCGTGATAACACCGCATAACTATACTGGTATTTAACATATTATTTAGTTAGATTGTTAATCAAAAAGCCCGAGAGGGCGTTATTTCATAAATTAAAAAAACAAAGGAAACCATGAGTACAGAAAATGAAAACAGACCAGAAGGTACTGTAAATGAAGAAAATCAGAATGCAAACCGTGAGGGTGGTTATAAGTCTTATAACAGAGACAGTAATTACAGCAGATACAACAACGACGGAGAACAACGTTCTTACCGTCCCCGTATGAACAGCTATAATCGCGAAGGTGGAGATCGTCCTTACCGTCCTTCTTACAACAACGGTGAGCGTTCTTCATACAACAATCGCTACAATAACAACGGCGACCGTCCGCAGCGTCCCCGTTTCAATCCTAATAGCGAAGAAGGAGGTGAACGTCCGTACCGTCCGCGTACAAACAGCTATAACCACGAAGGTGGCGAACAGCGTCCCTATACTCCGCGTCCTCGCTACAACAGCGAAGAAGGCGGTGAACAACGTCCTTATCGTCCGCGTACCGGAGGATACAATCAGGGTGGCGGATACAACCGTGAAGGCGGTGACCGTCCGTATCGTCCCCGTACCAACAGCTATAATCGTGAAGGCGGTGAACAGCGTCCTTACACTCCGCGTCCCCGTTTTAACAATGGCGAAGGTGGCGAGCAACGTCCTTACCGTCCGCGTACCGGAGGCTATAACCAAGGTGGCGGATACAATCGTGAAGGCGGTGACCGCCCATATCGTCCTCGTACCGGAGGAGGTTACAATCAAGGTGGTGGATACAACAACCGTCCTTACCGTCCGCGTACAGCCGATTATAACCCGAACGCCAAGTATAGCGTAAAGAAACAAATAGAATATAAGGATATACTGACTGATCCTAACGAACCGATCCGTTTGAACAAATTCCTTGCCAATGCAGGTGTATGCTCTCGTCGTGAAGCCGATGAATTCATCACAGCAGGTGTGGTAAGCGTGAACGGTGAAGTGGTAACAGAATTGGGAACAAAGATCAAGCGCACCGATGAAGTGAAGTTCCATAACGAACCCGTAAGCATCGAGCGTAAAACTTATATATTGCTGAACAAGCCGAAAGATTGCGTAACCACTTCCGACGATCCTCAGGAACGTAAGACCGTAATGGACTTCGTGAAGGGCGCTTGCAAGGAACGCATCTATCCCGTAGGCCGTCTGGACCGCAACACTACCGGCGTATTGTTGCTGACTAATGATGGTGACTTGGCTTCTAAGCTGACTCATCCCAAATACTTGAAGAAGAAAATCTATCATGTATATTGCGATAAGAATGTAACCAAGGCAGATCTTGACCAAATAGCAGCAGGCGTTACTCTGGACGATGGAGAAATCCATGCAGACGACATCAACTATGCTTCGGATACAGACAAGTCACAGGTAGGTATCGAAATCCACTCAGGAAAGAATCGTATCGTGCGTCGTATATTCGAATCACTGGGCTACCGGGTAATCAAGTTGGACCGTGTATATTTTGCCGGTCTCACTAAAAAAGGCTTGCGTCGCGGTGACTGGCGTTACTTGACTGAACAGGAAGTGAACATGCTCCGCATGGGCTCATTCGAATAATCAGTCACGCTGTAGGGGCGGATTGAATCCGCCCGATAACCGTAACGTATTCACCTTATATAATAAGTCTATGTATTCGGGCGGATTCAATCCGCCCCTACAAGTATAATAATAACAAAGAGACAAAACAATGGAAAAAATTAGTAGAACAAAGATTGTTGACCTGCTGAAGCGCCGTGATTTCGGAGCTATGGTCAATGTAAAAGGTTGGGTTCGTACCCGCCGTGGTAGCAAACAGGTAAACTTTATCGCCCTGAATGACGGTTCTACAATAAATAATGTACAGGTAGTTGTTGATTTGGCAAACTTCGACGAAGAAATGCTGAAACTCATCACCACGGGTGCATGTATCAGCGTAAACGGTGAATTGACCGAATCCATTGGTTCCGGCCAGGCAGCCGAAGTACAGGCGCGTCAGATAGAGGTGCTGGGTACTTGCGATAATACCTATCCGTTGCAGAAGAAAGGTCACACGATGGAATTCCTTCGTGAGATTGCACACTTGCGTCCGCGTACCAATACTTTTGGCGCCGTGTTCCGCATCCGTCACAATATGGCTATTGCTATCCACCAATTCTTCCATGAACGTGGTTTCTTCTATTTCCACACACCTATCATCACCGCTTCGGACTGTGAAGGTGCAGGACAGATGTTCCAGGTAACCACCAAGAACCTCTATGATTTGAAGAAAGACGAGAACGGAGCTATCATTTATGACGATGATTTCTTTGGCAAACAAGCCAGCTTGACGGTATCCGGTCAGTTGGAAGGTGAATTGGCAGCAACCGCTTTGGGTGCTATCTATACCTTTGGTCCTACTTTCCGTGCCGAAAACTCCAACACTCCGCGCCACTTGGCAGAGTTCTGGATGATTGAGCCGGAAGTGGCATTCAATGACATTACCGACAACATGGACTTGGCGGAAGACTTCATCAAGTTCTGTGTAAAGTGGGCGCTTGATAACTGTTATGACGATGTGAAGTTCCTGAACGACATGTTTGATAAAGGCTTGATAGAACGTCTGCAAGGCGTATTGAAAGAAGAATTTGTCCGTCTGCCTTATACAGAGGGTATCAAGATTCTGGAAGAAGCCGTAGCCAAAGGTCACAAATTCGAGTTCCCGGTTTACTGGGGCGTAGACTTGGCTTCAGAGCACGAACGCTTCCTGGTGGAAGACCACTTTAAGCGTCCGGTGATCCTTACGGACTATCCCAAGGAAATCAAAGCCTTCTATATGAAGCAGAACGAAGACGGTAAGACCGTTCGTGCTATGGACGTGCTGTTCCCCAAAATTGGTGAAATCATTGGTGGCTCTGAACGTGAAGCGGACTATAACAAACTGATCACACGCATTCAGGAATTGGAAATTCCGATGAAAGATATGTGGTGGTATCTGGATACCCGTAAGTTTGGTACTTGTCCCCACTCCGGTTTCGGACTTGGTTTTGAACGCCTGTTGTTATTTGTAACCGGCATGACCAACATCCGCGACGTCATTCCATTCCCGCGTACTCCGCGTAATGCTGAATTCTAATTGTCATACATACCTCAGAAAGTCCTGCTTTATAACATAAAGCAGGACTTTTTTTGTATTTTGCTGTAAAAAAGTCATTTAAAAAGGCGGAAGTTTGAAAAAGTTTCCTAAATTTGTGTATCCACATAACGCAGATTGTTAACTAAATATATACAACTATGAAACGGCATTATTTATCTCTAATGGTGATAGCATTCTTGCTTATCGGTACATCGCGTGTAATGGGACAAGAAAATTCTGCTTTTGCTCCTGTAGATTTAAAGGGCATATGGCAAATGTGTTTTTATGTATCAGGAAATCCCCAGATTCCGGGGGAGTTAAAGCCTAGTAATTCATTCAAGATCCTGTCTGATGACGGCAAATTTACGAATATGACTGTGATTCCCAATCATGGTGCCATCGTTATCGGTTCGGGCACTTATGCTCAGACGGCAGCCAATGCTTATACGGAGCATGTAGAGAAGAACTTGCACTTGCCACAGTTGGTAGGTGTGGACAATGTGTTGGAGTTTGATATGAAAGGCGGTGATGTAATGGTGTTGAAGTTCTTTGTGAAGACAGATGTGGATGGCAATGAAATTAATTCCTGGTATTATGAAACTTGGAAGCGGGTGAAGATGCCGCCAAGTTATCCGAAAGATTTGGTTAGATAATGTGATAATTAAGATGATAAAAGGGGATGTGTCAAAACAAAAAATAGCTATCATTTTGCTGTAGGGGCAGATTGAATCTGCCCGATAATAATTTGCTTTGTGTATTTGGGCGGATTCAATCCGCCCCTACGGTGAACAATTTGATAGTTACTTTAGAGTTTTGACACATCCCTTTTTTATCCCATTGACTGTAGGGGCGGGTTCCCAACCCGCCCTGATCAGCAGTTACGACCTTGCTATTCTCGTTCTCCGTTCTCCGGATTTGTAATCCGGGGCTTCTGAATAGTGGTGGGGTATTGGATATACAAAAGATCTCCTGTCAGTTCCAAAAAGGTCTCCTAAGAGTTTCGGAAAGATCTCCTAAGAACTAGGGAAAGGTCTCCTAAGAGTTTGTGAGATGCTGATAGCGGATTCAACATCAGCGGCTTTTAGTCTAAGTCATATTGCTGAGTGATATATATCTTTCACCTATAACATTACTAATCTTTCACCTGTATCATTAGTAATCTTACACCCATAACATTAGTAATGTGTCACTGCTAACATTAGTAACGTGTTGCTGCATAGAGTCCGTTTTTACTTTCTGAAGAAAGTTTACTGAACCCCCTTTAACATGAAAGTGCTGATGGTCAGTCTGTTTCAATACCCGTGAAACGAAAAAGGAACTGAGGTGCTTTTTGGGGAGAGGGCTATAAATTCATGAAGCCTGCTTCGTGGAGCAACTAAGTTAACTTCATAGCCCAACTAAGTTAACTTCATTGCCCCATGAACCTAGGTGCATTAAAAACCATAATTGCCTCCTGTTATATCTGCTTCACCACACCTGTATGCCACTTGTGATAAAATCTGTGGATAATGGGGTAACAGGCAGCACTTTACGGTTAAACCCACCATGAGAAACTATTTATTTATAAAAAGAATATTGGAAAATGAACGTCCGTTTTCCAGAATAGGACGTCCGTTTTTCAAAAATGAACGCCTGAATTTAAAAAACGGAAGCCCGTTTTTCGGCTTGAGGCTTTCACTTTCTATATTCGGTAAGTCGGTAGCCGGACTTAATCTTAAACATAAATTATTTTTGTGCTTTTAGAAGATCTGTATACTTAGGTAATTCTTCGATGATAAGACCTGTACTTGCCTATTAAGATGCTGAAATTAAGTGATTTACGCTGTGTTTATTGGTAGAAGTAAATGTATATCTCTTAGTAAGAGATATACTATTTTTGTGCAAAAATAAGCAAAGTTTTGAGAACTAGGACATTTTTCATCAAAAAAAATTGGTTTTTCTTTAAAAAAGCGCTTTTCCATTGATTCACTTTGTTGTTTTTAGACTAATAAAATCTATGCTAATATCCTCATAATAAGAATATTGCATACACTAAATAGATCTCTTACTAAGAGATCTACAAAAAAGATCCGTTTTGAGGTCATTTACTATATAATAAGGTAAGCGCCCTTAATGCGGAAAAATGAATAAAGAGAATAAGAGAAATGGAGTATTTATTTTTAAGACGTAAGAAGACTACCGCTACTTCCGAGCGACAAAAGACTTTGCTTTTCAAAGCCGCCGAACGGCATTGGGAAGAAGAGTTTGCTGGGCAGGCAGTTGATGGTCGGAAAGTGGATTGCGATATATATAAAGGTATATTGTATCAGCTTGAAATACGTCAGATATTCCTTGATGCTTCCCTTTCTTTGAAAAAACTGAGCGTGCTGCTTGATACGAACCAGACTTATCTGTCGAATGTGGTGAACAAGTATTTCGGTTGCAACCTGAAAGAATTGGTTAACACGTATCGCGTGGAATATGCCAAGGAATTGCTTCGTTCCGGTCGTTGTCCCATGACTGAAATGCCATGCCGTTGCGGCTTTGCTTCGAAAAGTGCTTTTTATTCTGCTTTTAGCAAGCTAATGGGAATGTCACCTTTATATTACCAATCTCAGGAAAGGAGGAAACACCAATTAGAGTCTGTAAACTAGCTAAGCTATTAATAATGAACACAATATGTATAACCAATTTTAGTTTTTTAAATTTATAAATTTAAAGTTTTTCTATTATGAACAAAAAATTTTTAAGTGCAATCCTGTTCGGAGCCTTGATGGTTTCGTCAACAGGAACATTTGTATCTTGTAAAGACTATGATGATGACATCGATCGCATCGATAATTCGTTGAAAGATCTGAAGTCTCAGTTAGACGCTTTACAGACAAAAGTGGATGCCGGCAAGTATGTTACCAATGTAGAAACTACAACTTCTGGTATTACTATCCATTTGAGCGATGGTACATCTTATCCTATTACTAACGGTAAGGATGGTGATAAGGGTGAAGCTGGTGCTGCCGGTGACAAGGTGGAAATCAATGCTGACGGTTTCTTTATCATCAATGGCAAGACCACTGAATGGAAAGCTGTTGCTAAGGATGCAGCCGGACAAACTATTAAAATCAAGACTCCGACAGTTGCTGAAGACGGTACTTGGGTATTCTACAATGAAAAGGGTGAAGCTCAAAGCACCACTATTAAGGTAGCTCCTGTAACTGCCGTTCAGAACGAGGATCAGTCTTGGACTTTGACCGTTTACGATGCAAACGGTAAAGCACAGACTATCAAGTTGCCTACTGCTGCTTCTATGTTGACAGAACTGGATTTGGCTGGTTGGGCTAACTTTAGTGATGTGACTAAAGATTTCTCATTGACCAACAATTTGAAGAATGTTGACTTAACAGTAAACTATGCTTGGGTTAAAGAGATTAAAAAAGAATATGGTGATAAAAAGGAAACCACTTGGTCAGCACAGAAAGAAGTGACTAAACATCAAGTCCTGACTACTTTGGCTCCTACTAGCACTAAGTTGGTTGCCCGTATTGCTCCTGCTGAATTGGATCCTTCAACTTTGAAATTCACTTTGCAAGATTCTAAGGGTAATGTATTGCCTATTGCTTTGGGCGCTCCCCAAAAGTTTACTGGTGCATTGACTAGAGGTGCCGCTTCTTCTTATGCATTCATTCCGATGGATGTTACTGCTGATACTTATGATGCTGCTTCAGATTATGAAGATTTGTTCCCTGAAAACCGTGTTTATTCATTGGTTGAAGCTTCTAATTATAGATCTACTTACAGCGAATTTAAGATTAAAACAAATGCAGCTACTGTAACAGAACAGGATGTTCTGAAAGTAGACGGGAAAGCAAGTACCACAGGTACGTTTGATGGAGTTTCAAAAACCTACTTTGAAGTAGATTTGGGTAAAGCTAATAAACTGACATTTGGAAAAGCGATTGCTCCATCTAATCCAGAATGGGTTTATGACTATTATGTAGAACCCGTTGATGAAACAGTAGCTGAATTGTTCGGCTATAGTGCAGATAAGAAGAACGGTACATTTACTTTGGCTAAATCTGCTGACCAGATAACTAAAGCTCCGTTGGAACTTAATGTATATGCTTTGCACATTGATGGTAAAATATATCTTTCTACGATAAACGTGAAACCGTCTAGCCGTCTGGTTGACGAAGTAGTATTGAACGCAGGTAATGTAACTATCGCTAAGAGTGACAAAGCTAACAAGATGGCATTTACTATAAGTTTGGCTGATATGTTTACTTCTCTTGGAACAGACAATACTAAGGTATGGCAGTCTTCTACTTTGGGCGCTAAAACTAATGTAGTAAATTCTGTCAAGATTGGTGATACTTCAAAGAATGTTGGCGAAGAATTTGCGTGGATTAAGGCCGATGGAAAGGCAACTACTAACATCTATGAAGCTGCTAGCGTGAAAGTTTATGTTGCTTACACTCCTGCATTGTCAGTCGCTAAAGAATATGCAATGGCAGTAGACTTTAAGAATGCTTCAAATGAGGTATTGAACTCTGTTAAGATTAAGTTTACTCCGGTTCTTCCTGCATTGAGCAATTTCTTGGTTAAGAAAACAGCTTTGTGGAACGATGATGCTTCTGTATTGATGGCATACTTCAATGACCCTGCATCTGATGCAACTGCTACTCTGCCTTCTTCTTATGATATGGCTCAAGGCTTTACTACATTCGGAAATGCTAATGCGGGTGCTGTTATTGCTTTGACATTGGATAAAGACCAGAAGTTGGCTAATGATAAATATGTTGTTGGAGACAATCAGGCTGCAATAGGTGCCGATAACAAGACTATCACACTGACCACAACTGCTGCTGGTAGAGTTGATAACGATCAGAACAAGCCAGTCCGTGCTTATGGTAAGGAACTGAATGTTAAGGTTGGCATTACATACTTAAGTGTTTACAGCTATAAAGAAACAGATGCTAACAAGGCTGAACTTGCTGCTGCAAACTTCAAGGTTAATGTTCAGAGTGCTCTTGTAGCCGGTACTATCAAGGCTTTGGAAGGTGCTTCTATCGTAATGGAACCTGCTGCTGCCGGTGAAGTATGGAAGGTTACTGCCCAGAACGTAGGTGGCTATACATATAGCAACCAGGCATATAGCTTGTTCAAGATTGCAACGGCTACAAATACTTATAAGTACAAATATTCTTATATCCAGTCTGTAACATTTGCTACTCCTGACAAGGATCTTTATACGGTAGTTGATGCTAAGGGTGATGTTTCTACCAGTGGTGCTGCTATCGATCCTGTTTGGGATGATAATAAAGAGAGTGTTGCTTCTTATGTAGCTCTGAAACCGGGTAATACAACTCAGGAAGTTACGACTACTTTGAATGTTACTGTAACAGATATGTTCGGTTATTCTAAATCTGTTCCGGTATCATTGATTATCAACAAGGCAAAGAAATAATTCTGAACCAGTTGAAATTCTGAACATTTGAAGTTATCAACTGTCTCTCGTAGAAATTGAAGCTAATGTAACTTCGAATAGGTAATAATTATGCTAAGTAAAAGCTAGCTTCTCTTTGTGAAAAGCGGCTTTTACTCAGAGTAAAATTATTATAAACTCTTCCAAGCGGGGAAAGAAGATACTTCCTATTAACAGGAGTGATTCTTTTCCCGTTTTTTTTAATGTATCAGGTGCATATAATATAGAGTCAGAATGTTTTTGCAGTTTATCATAAACGGTTTTATCGCTGGCATCCTTTATTCGCTTTGTGCGATAGGATTCGCTTTGGTATATAATACCACCCGAATTTTCCATATAGCAGCTGCCGCACTGTATGTCATTGCTGCATATTCATTATATTACGTTTATAATATAATGAATATGGAGTTGCCTTTGGCGGTCTTTTTTGCTATTGTCGTTACTGCTTTATTCAGTCTGGGCTCCGAATGGATTGTATATCGGCCGCTTTATAAGAAAAAATCATCTCTCAATGTGGTTATGATTTCCTCTATAGGCTTGATGACCATATTGGTTAATGCCGTGGCAATGTTTTTTGGTAACGAAACAAAAGTTATTGATAATTCCATTCAACGGACTTATAATTGGGAAGATGTCATTATTACCACACCGCAAATGTACCAGCTCGTGGTTGGCATGGCGGTCATCATTGTTTTTATGTTTTTTATCCGGTATTCCCGTTTGGGAATACAGTTCAGAGCTTTAAGTTCAGATGATGTCCTGTTCAAGGCACTGGGCTATCGTGTAAACCGCGTCCGGAATATTATATTTTTGTTGAGTGGAGTCTTTATAGCACTGGCTAGCTGTTTGACGGTCTACGATGTAGGGCTTGATCCCCATATGGGAATGAATGTACTGATAAATGCCATGGTGGCTATGATTATAGGAGGAATGGGACGTTTTAACGCATGCATTCTCGGAGGCTTGTTATTGGGCATATTGCAGTCCTTGGTTGTTTACCAATTTGCCTCCAACTGGCAGAATGCCATTACATTTCTAGTATTGTTATTTTTCCTTTTCCGGCGTCCTCAGGGAATTGCGGGATATAAACAACGTACTGTATAATGGAATATATTCTACATATCATCATTATGCTCAACATTTATATCGTGTTGGTGCTGAGTGCCAATCTGCCGATTGGAATGGCCAATCTGTTGAGTATGTGTCAGGCTGCATTTTATGGAATAGGTGCTTATATCAGTGCTTTCTTTTTGATGCAGTTCGATTTGCCTTTTGTCATCATAGCCTTGACTGTAATGTTTGTTACAGGGCTGTTCAGTTGTGTTATCTCCCTGGCTTCCATCAAACTGAAAGGTGATTATTTTATTTTGGCTTCTTTGGGCTTTCAGATGATAGTTTATACCATTTTGTATAATTGGACGGATGTGACACGGGGACCTTATGGTATTCCGGGCATTCCGAGTATCAAGATTTTGGGAGTATGGTCTCTTTCGAGTATATGGGGACATTTTATCCTTACTACTTTAGTTTGTTTGTTGGTAATAGCTGTATTTAAAAGGATAAAATATTCTCCTTACGGCAGAGTACTGAAAGCGATGCGCTCCGATGAATTGTCGGTACAGGCTTTAGGACGTAATACAGTATTGTTTAAGTCGTGGGCGTTTTTTCTTTCTGCAGCTTTCTCTGCATTGGCGGGGCTTTTCTATGCTTCGTATGTAACTTATATTGATCCTACCAGTTTCATATTGGATGAAAGTATTTTCATTGTCAGCGCTTTGTTTATAGGCGGTGTGGGAAATATCAAAGGTCCGGTGCTGGGAGCGGTTTTTGTAGTTCTGCTTCCGGAAATCTTGCGGTTTGTAGGTATGCCGGATACTTTTGCTGCCAATATGCGGCAGATTATTTATGGGCTGGCACTAGTTTTAGTCATGTACTTCCGTCCGCAAGGTCTGTGGGGAGAAAATGTGTTGTGATAGTATGATACTGCAATTGAAAGACATAACGCTTGGTTTTACGAATACCCGTGGTGAGGTGTTCAATCTGTTGAATGGGGTGAACCTAAGTGTGAAGCAGGGAGAAATAATGGCTTTGGTGGGCGGAAACGGTACAGGAAAGACTACGTTGTTCAATATAATCTCTGGCTTTCAGAAGAATTTTGGAGGGGATGTCGTTTTTGACGGTAAACGGTTGAATGGTATTTCGGCTCATCGGATTTCTTTGATGGGTATCGGACGTTTGTTCCAGGGGCGGCAATTGATGGGTGATTTGACATTGATGGAGAATATGAAGATAGCTTCGGATGACAAAACCGGAGAAATGCCGTTCGAACCCTTGTTGTTCCCTAAAAAGATCGTTCGTAAGGAATGCGAAAAGGAAAAACGGGCTGTGAGCATCTTAAAGAGTTTGTTTGGAGAAGATAATAAATATCTTAGCATGTTGGATAATAAGGCTTCCACCTTTTCCTACGGGGAACAGCGTTTGATTGCTATTGCCCGTTTGCTGATGGGAAACGACAAGTTGCTTCTGCTCGATGAACCTACTGCCGGAGTTAACCCCGTCTATATTGCAACAATAAAAGAAATGATTCGTAAAATGGTTCGTGACGAAGGACTGACTATTTTATTGATAGAACATAATATGCACTTTGTCCGTGAATTGGCTGACACCTGTGCTTACTTGGATGAGGGCGTAATTGCCAAAGTAGGACCTGCATCCATTGTACTTGACAACAAGGAGGTGCGTAACAGTTATTTAGGCTTATGACGGAGATTTTGAAGATATCAGAACTGAAGGGCGGATATATTCCCAATGTAAATATCTTGCAGGGAATTGACCTGGAACTTCATCAAGGTGAAGCGGTTGGAATTATCGGGCTTAATGGTTCGGGGAAGTCTACACTGGGGAAGTCTATAATGAATATGATCCCTCATAGGGAAGGTGAGATTATCTTTAATGGGGAATCAATCACCTATCTTTCTACCAGTGAACTGGCGCGGCGAGGCATTGCCATCATGCAACAAGGGGGACAGGTTTTTCGTGAGCTTTCTGTGTGGGATAATTTGCAGCTTTCGATTGGTAATAGGAAGAATAAAGCTTGTATTTCGGAATTGAAGTCAATTATACCTATTTGGGGAATGCCTGAGAAAGAACAGAAAGCAAGAATGGCGGATAAATTGAGTGGTGGTCAACGACATCAATTAGCATTAGCTATGGCATTGGTCGGAGAACCAAAATTGCTGATTCTGGATGAACCGAGTGCGGGGCTTTCGCCTAAGGCTGTAGGGGAGATGTATGAAATATTGGAAGTTGTACGACGGAAAATGAAGGTGGCGATCGTGCTTATTGAGCAGAATATTAATAAGGCGATTGGATTTTGTGATTATTGCTTGCTGCTGAAACAGGGAGTAATCGAATATAAATTTGATAATGCCGGAATAAAAGAAGTAGAAAATAGTATGTTTAATAAATAAGAAGATAAAATGGAATTAAGTAAAGGTGTGAAAAAAATTTTGGTAGGATGTCTAATGATGTCATTTCTTGCTGCTTGCCAATTTAAAAAAGAAAAAGAGGATATAATCAACATTGCATGTAATTTACCAATGACTGGCGATGTAGCTATCTATGGGGAATCAGTAAAAAATGGTTATGAAATGGCTCTGGATGATTTAAAAGATTCTCTATTTAAATATAATATTAAGATACAATTTGATTATCAAGATAATAAATGTCAAAATAAAGAGGCAGTGTCAATAATGCAAAAGCAATTATTAGATAATTGTGACATCTATGTGTCAGGAATAACACAACAAACATTAAGTATAAAAGAACAAATTGAGAAAAAAAATATACCCCATATTATTTGGTCTTTTTATCCACTTATCCTGTCGGAAAAAGAGAATATTATAAGGACTTGGGTAAATTTACCTGGTGAGCCCTCTCTTTTTAAACAATATATGGAAAATAAGAAAGATGTAAAAAGAATAGCATGTGTATATCTAAATGCTGCTAGTGCGAATGATTTGTTTAACAGGATATTTATACCAATGATTAAAGATAAATATGAAGTGGTATATAATGAATCATACGAAATAGAAAACACTAACTTCAAAGATGTTGTTTTAAAAATAAAAAAAGAAAATCCCGATATGATTTTTGTAAATGGTTATCAAAATCATATCATACAACTGGCAAAAGAATTTAATACTAATCAAATGAAGAAGGATGGAAATATTGTTTTTACATTTGATTTATTAGATGCTATGGGATATGTTGAGGATGAAGTCCTTGAAGGCTATATTGCCAATATACCCAGTTATGTTCTGGATAGGTCGGATGAAAAAAAAGATTGGTACCGTCGGTATAAAATGAAATATAATAGGCTTCCTACTTATACGGATGCTTATGCGTATGATTGTGCTAGTGCTATTTATCATGCTATTCGTACAAAAAGACAAAATGAACAACTATCATTAAAAGATGCAATCTTATCACTTAGATTTGAAGGTGTTACAGGAAATGTTTCTTTTGGTAAGAATGGAAATATGGAAAGTAAATCTATTATGTGTGTTGTAAAAGATGGAGCATTAATCCCTATTAAATGATAATTTTATGAAATCCAATAAAGGACGCCGAATTATTTTTGAAAGTTTGAGTTACCTGTACAAGGATAAAATAAATATATCAGATGCATTGTGTGGACAAGATAATTTGAAAATTTATGAAAAGTCAGGTCTGAAGAAGGTTGCAGGTATAATTAAAAAGGCATTAAATGATAGAGGTATTCTTCATTCTGTTTTTATAGAATTCAATATTCTAGGTACTATTTTGGATTTAACTGCTCCAGAGAAACTTAATAGTTTTGTGTATATATTAGATCCAAGTTTAGATAAAAACTTTTCTAGAAATGTACAATTATATGCTACTCCAATTATAAATTGGTTGTTCAATGAACAATATACTTTATATCATCATCCAGATATTTTTATAGATCCTGAGCAACCACAGGTGGTATATTCATTAATTGAAGAACCTAATACTATAGAACAAGATATTGTTATCAAAATTGAAAAAGAGAAAGAAAGGCAACTTAAGGATTATAAGTTGACAAACTATAAGTCTAAAGCGTATGTAAGGAAGGGAGATTCATATATAGGAAATATAAAGTTTGAAAGAAAATATGAAGACATATTATCGCAAGCAAAGAAGGTTAGGGAAAATTCAAATAAAACAGTAGAGAAAGAAATTTATGAATTTCATAAATATTACCATTATTATATATGTAATGATAATAAAACCGTATATATGGCAATTCCTATTCTTGGATCTCCATCATCTAATAGAGTGGGGAGGAATGAGTATATTAATAACATTCAGGGACAAGGCGTTGTGTTCGTCTTTTTTGATATAAACCAAAGCTATCAATATAATACGGATAGACTTAATAAGGATTTAGAAGAAATTTCAGAAGAATTATTTATCTCGTTGGGAGAATATATTCGTTTGTTTTCATATAATTATTTATTTAATGTAGGGCTTAGCCTAATGAATAAAGCTAGGAAAGAAGCTGTTAAATCTGCCAAAGCTGCCATCATGTCCCGTAACATGAGTCATAACTTAGGCAGCCATGTTATGGCTTATTTGAAGCAGAATCTTGGCTCGGTAATTGATATTGTTAAAGGTAATGTGATTGAGAAAATAGTTTCAAACAACCATCTGAATACTCAATTAGCCTTATGGGAAGATTATTTGAATAATGAAGCCGATATAGTTGTAAAAGATGGGCGACAAAATGGAGGTGATGAGAATAGGTATATGAACCAGATAGAGTTGCCGTTTCTTGTAGGAATAGGGCATTTTATTTCGTATATGCAGGAACGTCAAGACTATATTGCTACGGTTTCAACAGATTATGTGCCTTATTTTTCATCTTTGAATTTTAAGGATGATATTTATGATGTCTTGAATCCTGATTTGAGATTCTTGAGACATACGGACAGAATTGGAGGACGACCGGATAACATACTGCTTTCCTTTATTGCACGCTCGGAAGGTTTGCAACGTCCTGCCTATGCCAATATTTTAGTTCATGATGGTGCAAGTATAAGATTGAAGAATCAGATGGAGTTTGATAGTCTGAAAACTAGTTGCATAAAGAGGCGTGAGAATGATATTGTTATTAAATTTAGAAATTTTGATGGACTGAACGATGCTGAGTTTACACCTGTGACAATTGAGTGTGGGGATCAAAGTGCTGATGTTTATAAGCGAAAATATGATAGTCATAATCAGGCAAACGAGAAGGATCTGAACGATATGCGTTCATTCAACTTAAGCCTGCCGGGAGGAATAGCAGGCCGACAAGCTGTTTTTTCTATTATTGAAAATATCATCCGTAATGCTGCCAAGCATGGCTCTTGGGAAAAATCACAAGAGAAAAGACTGGAACTTACTTTTGACGTTTACGACTGTTCGGAAGAAGATTCCCACTTTATGAATAGTGAAAATAGTGAAACTTTACAGCTTAAAGAATATCTAAGGAAACATGAATATTTTGGGGCAAAAGACTCTCGTGACCTTTATATCCTCACTATCACTGATAATATCCCAATCGAATCTAAAAAGCTGGAACAGTTGGAGGAAGCTATAAAGCAGGACTATGTGTATGATGACTGCTCAATGGTTAACGAAAATAAAGGCATTAAGGAAATAAAAATATCGGCCAGTTGGCTCCGCAATCTTACTCATGAGGAAGATGAGCCGGGTATGGCTCCTATTTTGAATGTAAGGTTGGCGAATAAATGTTTGCAGTATATTATTTGTGTTCCTAAAGTAAAGAAATACGCGATTATTTGTCCTAATCCGGAACTATATATTGCTGAACATTTGCAATCTATCTACTATTATACGAAAGATTCCTTTATAAAAGAACGGAACAAGAGCTTTGAAGTAATTGCCATACTTGACGATGAGACAAATGGGAAAGTTTATGAAGAAATTAAAAATGAGATAATTCCTGTTTCTCCCAACCATATTGTGAAAATCAGCAGCGATGATTTAAAAGCAATTCATGCAGAGTTGAAGAATCAATCTAGTCCTAAGCTTTTAAAAACTGAGATATGGCAAAGGATTGATGATATGTATGCCCGTATGTATGGTATTGGGGACAAGGTTATGATTACAATTATCGACCAAAAAGTGGCTGATTCAGCTAAAGTTAAGGGCTATAATAACGAAACAAAACGCGTAGAGTGTTTGGCTGGTGAAAACGCAAGCGGATCTTTGCCCCCTTTTGTCTATAAGACACATCTCGAAACAGAAAAGAATTTTTATGATTTTCTACGCACCTATGTGATTAATAAGGGAAATGCCGATCTGAGTTTTGCAGAAGGTATTTCCGGGGGAAATTCTACCGACAGGCTGGTGCGGGGAGTGGAATGTGATTTTACTACCGAATGGTATTATAGGCATTTGAATGCAATGCGTAAGAGAATTGCAATATTTGATGAACGGTTGTTCAGCAAGACAACTAATCTGACAGATAGTGAATTGGGAGGAGTGGATAATTTGATTATTGAAGCGATAGAAAAAGGTGCGCAAGAAACGCCCGACAAATGCCTGAATGCTGAAGAAGTGCAGGAATTAAGTAAAATAGGACTGGATGTGGAAGGATGTACTTATCAGTCGGTTTACGAATGTGTGGGTGGCATGGTAACAGAGAATAAGTTCCAGTATGCAAAAAGTCATTTGATTGCTGTAAATCATTATAAGAACATATCCATATATAATATAATTTTCAATAGTGCGACACAGGAATTCGATATTTATGGTTATACGGAAATGGAGCCAAGTGCTGATACTATAAGGTTTAAGGTAGGAAATGTGGGAAAAATACTTCGGAAAGGAGATGATATCGATATCATTTTCAAAGAACCGGGATTTGACTACTTGTCTATTCATCAAGGTCTGCTGGACAAGATATATCACCAATGGGGAATTGTAGATAGTAGTAAGTGCAAGGTGACTCAAGCCTTTTACAATAAAATCATGCAAAAGAAAGAAACTGTCTTATTTGATGGTTATCAATATTTGCTTGGGCTTATAATCCATTCGGGGCGTGCTAAACCATCTATTGCGGATATGCCTCAAAAGCAACCTTTTATTCAGTATGCGTCATTGGACCATGCCATGTCTGATTGTAAGTATACCCTTGTTGAATTATTAGATAACGCACGATATGAATAATGAAGATGCTACCTTTAAATATAAAAAGGTTTATTTATTTGTAACAGACAGAATAAATGAAGTTCCTGAAGATCGCTTTTGGAGAGCGGAATGTAGAGATTGGAACTTCTCTGCTCATGATAAAGATGTTTATTTTAATGAAAATAAAGTACGTCTGTTTATTGAATTCTGGAATTCTCAGAAAGAAAAAAGTTTGGAGCAGACTGTTGTGAAGGCTTTTGAAGTAAAGAAAGGAATGCAAAAATTGCGATTCGAAAAACTGAAGGGGTATGAAAAGAAGGGAACACTGGACTTGCCCGGAGAATCGGAAGAAGTGGAAAAAATGATGGATGGAGTCAATTACTCAAGAATAGAGCCTTGTTTTCGGGACTTTGTTGATGTGAAGTATAAGGAATATGTTGCACATGATGATACTTATAAGAATTGGAAGAAAATCTACTATACTGATAAGAGGGAGAAAGGAATAGTGGTATGTGCTCTGAATGATTATAAGAGAAAAGAATATAAAGATGAGTTTAAAGACTATATTTATTACAATCTCCCACTCATATTTCCGGCAGATGAGTATTATGTATTTATTCATGGTCGGTATTTAATCATTGATAGAGATGAAACTTGTATAGAGGAGAAGATGGTGGAAGGGAATAACTTTTGTATAAAAACTTTTCATCACACCTTGTCTTATGTGGAATACAAGTTTCTGATAAGTCGGGAAGAATTTAATTATTTGTATTTGGAGCTATTGTTTGATGAAACTATCAGAGAAGCATTGAAAGAAGTCAATGAATGTGTCATTTCAATATTGGCTGATCCTGGATTTGTTGATGATGAACGTATTCAGACATTGGTTCGTAACTTGGATTTGCTAAGAGTGAATGGGAAAATAGCTGATGATGCTATTTTTAAATTAATAGGGTCGGTTGATTGCATACATAAAGGCTGTGAATTGGTAAATTTGTTGAATGATGTGGTTGCGGAGTCCCGCCTTTTGGGAATAAAATGAATATATGACGGCAGATATGGAATATGCTAAGGTACTTTTGAAGAAAGAGCTTTCCAGAGATATGGATGGTAAGCAGATTGTTACTTTCCGGTTTCTGTGCGAGGATATGAAATTACTTAAATATTTGAAGGAGAAAATATTGTGTAATTCTATGATTATTGCGCAGGGGTTAAATGAATATGCTGTCTTTTCCGACTACGTTGAGTTTTATAGTTTAGAACATGATATTGATTCTCTCAATAAATGCAAAACGTTAAAACAGAGTAATTGGATTCAGAAAAAAATGCCAAGGAAGCCGATATTACATTGGTCAATGTATGATTTGTTTTCACTTAGTGAGACATCATTGAAGGAAATATACTATATACCTCGTTATATCAAATATCTGGATAGCAGCATATGGCATTATTTTTTTCCTTTATTTGTTTGCGAAAGAAACGGAACGGGACAAGAAGCATGGAGGTATAACTCCGATATAAAACTTTTGGAATATATATTGAATCGTATCTGGGAGAATGCCTGTAATGGTATATATAATTTTGCTAATACTCATGAGTATTGTGAACTGAATACGAGGCTGGTCAATAATGCCTATCTTGATGAAAAGGCGCATGCACAGGCAGTTTCACCTTTTGTGTTTCATTCGGAATATGAGATGGAAAAGGAGTTATGTAAATGTTTGCACCCTGAGGAAATAGGGCAGGCTAAGAACTTTTGTTGTAGTGCGAAATGGAGAATGTTACTGCTGGACGATTATGCAAACAAACCATTAAAAGAAGCTGATGATATTTCTCAAAATAGCAGTTGCTGTTTGAAGGTAAATGGAGGTATGGCAGTGAAAATCACAGGAAAACTGAAAGTGATTATTGATGATCTCCGATCAAAAGGATGTACGGATATAGTATGGTGTTGCCCGTCAGAGGCAGAGATTAACGAACGTTATGAGAACAGGAATAATAATCAGTGGGAACTGAAGCCGTGGAGCTGGTATGACGTCAATGGGGACAAGATGAAGGAATATAAAGACCCTGATATTGCCATAGTATGTGCAATAAATGTAAAGCATGCATTTCAGTTGCTGATACTTCAGCGGTATGATATAGTGTTGCTTGATTATTTGCTTGGGGATAGGAAAGATAAAAAAGGTAGGGAGTACAGTTATTATTTGTTGAAGCTTATATATGATAAATGCAATTCCGATGGCGTTGGTAACCAGTCGTTATTCACATCTTTGGGTATTGAAAATGACGAGAATGTGGATAAAACTGATTTGTTGGGACCGGATGGCTGTTTGTACTTAATGCATATCTCGGCCTTTGTTTCCGCTATACAGGAGCGGCTGCGGGAACAACATTTATTGCGTAATGAATCGTTTTGGCATATAGCGCATGGAGCATGCCCTACCAATACTCCGGAGTTATTTCTATATTATTTATATCGGATAATGAAGAAACGCTATGAGTCAATTATGATACAAGATGGTCAGGAAGTTGGCACTCTTATTCATTTTTTAGATGGGATTTATAAGGAAAATCCACGTATGCAGAGTGTGAATAAGTTTAATACTTTACTGAATTTGCGTGCTCAATATAATAGAATTAAGAATGATGTCTATAAAGAAGAGCGTGATCTATTAAATATGAAAAAGAAGGATCCTTTTATCAAAGGTTGCTCACCTCTTGACTGTAGAAGTTCACGCTTGATCAGTTCGATATTTCCAGATATCCTGTTTTATGGTAACTCTTTTTGGGAACATCTTCAACATCTTATTTATCTTACTGCATACGGCACTATCCGCCAATGGACAGAGATGTGGGAAGAATATATCTTTATTAAACCAAAATTGGAATTAAACGGCGATAAGGGAACAACAGTTTGTAAAGCGATAGAAGATTATATCATTGCACTTAAAAGTAACTCTTAAACTATGAACTACGGTCGTTTCTTTGTATTGGATCTGGAGTCTTCCGACTTGGCAAAAGGCGTTGCGGTCTTTAATTACCGTAGTGTGAAGGCCTATGATCATGCTTGTGACTCAATCACTCCTAAATATCCTTTCTTCCTTACAATTACCAAAGACGCCATTGAGTTTAAAGTACATTATATGCAGGCTCGTTTGAAAAAGAGGGATGAGCTTGACCAAAACAGGAACTTGTTTGACTACCAAACTATACATATAACTCCGCAGACTGATGCGGAGTTTCCTAAGGATAAACTGGACAGTATACATGTGGAGGCCGTTATTCTATCGCTCCCTTTATCTTCTAATCTTGACGTGAAAGACCTCCTGACCGGAGCAATTAAAAGATCGTATTCAGTAGAGTTTCCGCGTTCAGAAAAAGAAAATAAAGAACCGTCTGACAAAAATGATGAGCATAACTATCTCATCCGATTGATGGACTGGAAAAAGCTGAAGCCGACAGATGAAGATGATAAAGGTATCTCTTTTTCGTCTTTGCCCGTTTTTGGCATTTATTCTGAGAAAGACAAAAAGAAGAGACTCCGAATGAAACAACGGGGAAAAGAAATAGATTATAATGCGGATATCAGAGAAAAAGGACAGATAAATAAGTTCCTACGGAAACTGTTGCTTGACTTTATGTTCGACTTGGAACATACGGATGTTTTTAAGAATGCTGCTAATTACGAGGAATTTGCTATCAAACTGAGAGGCAATTTCTTTTTTGTGGCTCTGATGAGTAAGGCCAATTTCTATTATTATCGGGCTGTTCTGGAGAAAGAATTGACAGAAAACCGGGACGATCGGGGCTTTGCCTTGAAAAAAATGAAATTTCAAGCTGCTTTTTTGGACAGCGCAGAGAAACGGTGGATAGAAGCTTTGCAGAATCCGTTGGCTAATAAAGAATTTCCCCAATTGAAGAGTTGGTATAGGATTGATGAGCATCTGTTTAAAAAGAGCAAGAATGATCGTTTTCAAGGTTGGTTCTCGGATCCGGAAACCGAATTGAATCGTGTTTATTATACAGAGAAGGAACATGATATTAACACTATAACAATCAACCGGATAATTAATAATTGGCAATATCCTGTGAAAAAGGTGCTGATTTATATAATTCAGTTTGTTGTAATGGGTATTTTACCTTTATTGGGAATTTGGACAGTGATGTCATTTATAAAGAAATGGCTGTTTGCTGCTGTGCCTTTTCCGTGGGAGGTCTCTCTTGAGTTGTTTTGTTCAATGCTTGTTTTGTGCTTTATCTCGCTTTTCGCTTATATTAGGATGTCAGGAAGCGCCAGAGGATTGGAGCAAAGGCTGGAAAATACTTCACAGTGGTGCATCAGGCGTTATGACTTTGTAAATACATCTTTGCATATTGGACGATGGCCTGTAGGCTATTGGGGAATGATTATTTTATTCGGATGGTTCTTTGGCTATATTTCCTGGGGGGATTTATCTTATGGGAGGTATGTGTTAGTAGCGGTATCTCTATTAATTATCATATATAATATAGTGGTTAACCTATATTATAAATTACTCCCCATTGCGTTTTTCTCTGGTCCATATCGTTATTTCAGAGGAGTTCATATTTTGTTGCCCCGCTTGGCGGCAGCAATTGTCACTGCGTGGATTACCATTACGTTGAGTGAAGATATGTTCAAAGCGTTTTTTGATTTGTCGCATCGCTCATTTCCTATAACTACTATCATGCTTACTGTGGTGATGTTGATCTTTGTCTATTTCGAAATAGGAAAAATTGTACCTTATCTAAATCCGATAAAAAAGCTTCTCCGGTCTGCATTATTGCTTTTAATAGGCTTTTTTTATGCAGTTATTACGGGTTTCTTATTCATTGCATTTTCTGCTGATAGATTTATAGAAAGGAGCGATTATCTGGATGATTTCTATGCGAATAAAGTGTTGGTTAAAGATTCGGAGTATTCAATTCAGGATCCTGGAGTTTTTATGATGAAAGAGTTTTATGCAACTATAGTGAAACAGTTTAAACCGGAATTGCATGATTCTGTTGTTCGTATAGTTAATAAGTATAAGGATGAGGCTGTTCTAACAGAACCTTATCAGATGGTGGAAAAGTTTCTGAAAGATCATGAAACAGAAATATCAAATTATAATCGGTTCACAGTTTTAACCTTTGAATTAATAAAACTGTATACGGAAGAAACGAATAATACCACTGAAAAAATTAATGCGATTTATGAGCATGCAACGATCTCGCATGTGATACAGTCCAGAATCAAACGGGCTTATGCAAGGTTGGATTCATTGAAGGATATACCTACAGCTGAAATTGCTATGCTTGAAACGGATGCTTCTGTAGATTCGTTGTGCAAACGCTTCTTAGTTTGTTCGGATAATCACCAGATATACAGAAGAGGGCTTTCTTATTTGAGGTACACCCCCAAATCAGGGAAAAAAGCTCCATTCAATATTGCTGAAACATTCAACATTGGCATAGCTAATCAGGCTGAATATATCGTCTTATGGGATTTTCTGATTCAGTTTGCTTTTGTCTCTATGTTTATTGGTATATTTTTACAACTTGTTTTGGAAGAGAAGCCTATAACAGAGCCTGTCTGATTATTAATATAAATATCACTACTATGAAAAGAAAATATTTTGCACCGGTTTTGTTTGTCTGTTTTTGCCTCACTATCATTTTCTGGATAAATTATGCGGCAAAAAATGAGGATTGTGTGAATGTTGGCGGAGGGACATATCTGGTTGAAACTACAACTAAATATATAGTTGCGGAATCTGATACTCTGTTGAATGGTAAACACTATGTTCAGGTTATCGATGCTGCTAACAAAAAAGTGAATGTTGTGTCATATATATGTCACATAATCTATTTTTTGACAGCTCTTGCTATTTTTGTTCTTATGCTTATAATATTGGACATAACAAAAGAAGACTAATATTGATATATTGAAGTCAGCCATACATATCTATCTATTTCGTTTTCTATAGAAGACGATTTTTGTGGAAAAACGTCTTCTATAGAAAACGAAATCCTTATAATGTGCACTCTTGAGCATACGCAAAAAATAGCTTATATATTAGCCAGTATCAAACAAGTTGAAATATAATAGGTTGAATTATCTATCGGTATCCATTAATAATGAAATATTTGCTATCCTGAACAAAAATCCCTTTTTATTCCTTATCTCTTCAAAGAAAAAATGTAAATTTACAAATAGAATCGCAAATAAAAAGGAAGAAAGAATATGGCACATTTTCCTAAACGTATTACATATGGCATGATGAACTTTGTTGACGTACGCGAAGACAACTGTTATTATGTAGACAAGACCTGTTTTATCCCTCTGATAGAACAGGCTAATAAGTTTTTCTTCTTTATTCGTCCACGGCGATTTGGGAAAAGCCTGACACTCTCCATGCTGCGCCATTATTATGATGTGCTGGAGGCAGATCGGTTTGAAAAATGGTATGGCGGCTTTATATTGGTCAACATAATACGCTGAGAGTAAAGATGGTGTCGAACGGGTAGAGCATCTTCGCCAAGAGGGTATTGAACAGGTTAATCGTTATGCTGCCAGTGAAATGGTGCAACATGCCATTGGTGGCACTGTCTTGCATAAAATAGTAGTGGTCTATCGGGGAATGGATATGGTAGTCTGTGAAGAGATTATCTGATTTATAATTCATTCTCAAGTTCTTTTCCCCTGCATAAATCCCTCATATTTGCACAGAATTTCAAAAAATGTGCTATTCTTCATCACTTTTATGCCTTTTGGAGAACCAAGATTAGAAATAATCGTTAACTTTGTCCCCAATAACATAAATATAGAAAAGGAGTTAATGTCTAAACTTTATATAATAGCAGGATGTAACGGAGCCGGTAAAACAACAGCTTCCTATACAGTTCTTCCCGAAATTCTAGAGTGCCGCGAGTTTGTCAATGCCGACGAAATCGCCAAGGGACTTTCTCCTTTTAACCCTTCCAGTGTAGCTATAGAGGCCGGACGACTGATGCTGAAACGCATCGGAGAGTTATTGTCTGCCGGCGCCAGCTTCTCCGTAGAAACCACATTGTCCACCCGTTCTTATATCAACCTGATTCAGCAGGCACAAAGCCAAGGCTATAGTGTCAGCCTGATCTATTTCTGGCTGAACTCGCCGGAACTTGCCATAGAACGGGTAAAACAACGTGTTGCCAATGGAGGACATGACGTGCCTGCTCCCATTATTCGCCGCCGCTATCGTTCGGGGTTAGAAAACTTTTTCCGTATTTATATGCCTTGTGTGGACTATTGGATGCTGGCAGACAATAGCCTTACACCGCGTGTTATTGTGGCAGATGCTTTCCGCAAGGGGGACGAAGCCAAGATTTATAATCAAGAACTTTTTAATAAAATCAAGAGTTATGTCGACTGAAGAAGAATATAGAGAACTGAGTGAGAAGTTGCGTTATGGTTTAGAACTGGCGGAACAACGGCTGATCGAGGAAACCGCTCGACGCGAAGGGACATTATGTTATGGACGTCCCGATGGAAAAGTAGTGCGTGTGTCAGCGACCGAACTTTTGAAACTCCGCGAGTCCGGTGGAAGCAATGGCGGAACTGTGGCTACTTGCGCATGTGCCGAGATGGAGAACGGCTGGAATCGTTGATAATCTATTTATATTAGTTTTATATGCGTATAGAGGGTGTCTTTGATAGATTACCCTCTATTTTTTTGTCCTAAATGGATGGTTATTATATTTTTTGTCTATCTTTGTTACGGTCCTACACAAATATCATTATAAAACAGAGTAGTCGTCATGGGAAAAAGTGTTTATATATTATGTGTGATAATGCTATTTATCATTCTCCCGCTACATTCGGCAGACAGGAATAATGAGCATTTGGCTAAACTGGAAAGTCTGATTGATAATAATATAGCTTATGATTCCATCGCTCCTATCGATAGTGTCATTATTTGGTGTCAGGAACTAGCCCCTGTCCTTCAGAAGGAAAACCGCACGGAATTATTCTTTCGTACCAATGAGTTACTGGTATTTCTTTATTCGTTGCGTGGAGATATAGGTCCCGCCATTGATAAAGCCCGAGAAATGTATGAGCAAGCAGAGGCTATGAATTATAGTTTGGGAATTGCTCTTTCTAGCAAAGCCATTGGTGATGGTTATTATTGCTCCGGTATGTTCAGGGAGGCTATTGGCGCATATACAGAAGCTATTTATTATCCGGTAGATTCTTCTCAAAAGTCTTTTTATAAAGAAATGGCCATGCTGAGACTTATTTCTATCCTTTTAAGGGAAGGGAATTTGCAAGAGGCGGAAGTGTATAGGGATAAGCTCCTGAAATCAGAATATATCCATACGAATAAGACATTGCAATTTTTTGCAGCCATAATAGACGTTTTTTACTATGCCTTGAAGAATGATTTGGATAATACCCGTGACAGCTTTGGGAAAGCAGAAGCTATTTACCAATCAGATAAGCAACCTTTCTTTAAATTGTTCTTTTATTATACACAAGGAATTTACAATGAAGCAATCGGCGCATATGAGACTGCATTGCAATGTTATGATCTTGTGCTAGAGAGCATTCGCCGCAAAATGAGATCGGTAGACTATTTGTTGGTATCCTATGCGAAAGCAAATTTACTGGTAAAAACAGGAGATAAAAAAGAGGCCGCCCGTATATATGAGGAAATCAGTGTCGTAACGGATTCGGTCGTAGCTCCCAGTTATGCCCATCGTATTAACAGACTCCGCGCCTCTTTTCAGGAAAATCGGATGAAGGTGGAGAATAAAGCGGAATTCAACCGTATCTTTATGGGTGGCATAATCATCGGTATGCTCGTGTTGTCCGTTATTATTTATCTGACTTTGCATATACTGAAACAGAACAGGAAGATAGCCGCCTCTAAGAAGCTGTTGGAACAATCCAGACAGAAAGCGGAGAATGCGGTGAAAACCAAGAGTCTTCTTTTGTCGAATATGAGTCATGAAATCCGGACTCCGCTTACTGCCCTTTCAGGCTTTTCGGGACTGCTGACCGAACAGGAACTTGATGCGGAAACACGTCGTCAGTGCGGAGAAATCATACAACAAAACTCGGAACTGTTGCTGAAACTCATTAATGATGTGATAGATCTCTCCAATCTGGAAGTGGGGAATATGAAGTTCAAATTTGACTTTTATGATGCGGTTGTAATTGGTGCCAATGTGATTGATACGGTGAATAGAGTGAAGCAGACTCAAGCCGAAGTGCGGTTCGTTACTCCATTGCAGTCCTTGAAAATATATACGGATGATGCCCGTTTGCAACAATTATTAATCAACTTGCTGATAAATGCTACAAAATTTACTCCTAGTGGAAGCATTGTCCTTGAGATTCAGCAGCAATCGGAAGATATGGCTCTTTTCTCTGTCACCGATACCGGTTGTGGAATTCCGTTGGAGCAGCAGGGTAAGATATTCAATCGTTTTGAAAAGTTGAACGAAGGAGTACAGGGCACAGGACTGGGACTTTCCATTTGCCAGCTTATTATAGAACGTATAGGAGGTAAAATCTGGATTGATTCAGACTATACGGATGGATGTCGTTTTTATTTTACTCATCCTATTCATCCGGTAGGAAAAGGAAAGGAGGCGCAAGCATGAAACGTTTATTGGTTCTTTTTGCAATGTTCCTCCTATTGGGAGGAGAGACGGGCAGTTTTGCCGATTCCTCGTCTTCTGTTCGGGATAGTTTGCTGAAAGTTTTGGAAAGTCAGCCTGCCGATGTATCCCGCTTGAAGACACTCTATGCTTTGTCTTGTATAGATGTGATGTCACCCTCCAGTCTGGACTATTTCGGGCAATTGCTGGATGAGGCGGGAAAGCAGAAGAATGTGGAATATCAATGCCTTGCCATGTATGCCTATGTGGTGTATTACTTTAATCATCAGGACGAGGAAAATACAGAGCTTTGGATGGACAGGCTATCAAAGTTTTCATCGGAACATAAATTTTATCATTGGTATTTTCCGGCTAAGAGAGCCGAGATAACTATGCAGATAGTGAAAGGCAGGATAGAATATAGTATTACGGAAGCAGAGGAGATGTATGAATTGGCTAAAAAAATGCATAATGCAAGGGGAATGTCTTCTGCCAAGCTTTGCCTGATGACCGGTTACCTGATGACAGCACGTTATAAGGAAGGGGAGGAGGCTGGTTTTGAGGCTTATCGTTTGCTTCCTTCTGATGCATCATTGGAAGAACGCGAAGAAGTTTTGCAAGAAATAACGATGGCATGTTCTTCTACGAAGAATAAGGACTTCTTGAAATATTTGCAGGAATATGAAGCTGTATTGAATCAAAAAGGTAAGAAAGGTTCAGGGTATTTGCTGTTGGAGGCTCTATATGCCGACTTTTATTTGGCTGAGGGCAAGCTGGAGCAAGCTCGCTATCACTTGAAGAAGATGGATAAATATTATTCTCCGACAACTTATATTCCTTCCCGTGGATTATATAATTTGGTATATTCCCATTATTACAGATACACTCAGGAGTATGATAAGGCTTTGGCTTATGCAGATTCTGCGATCAGCCTTCTTGCGGCGATATCTGATAAAGGAGGGGTGGACTATGAGATAGAACGGGCGGGTATCCTTGCCGATGCAGGAAGAACGGATGAGGCAATTCCATTATTTCAGAATCTTTTGGCGAAAAAGGATTCATTCTATATAGAACTGTCGACTTCCCAAATGGATGAACTCCATCAGATGAGCAATATAGATAAGCTATTGCTTGAAAAAGAACAGCATAAGACAATCATTCATTATATTGCTTTATCACTGATCGTTATTGCATTACTTGTCTTAATACCTTCTGTTGTGCGCATTTATAGTGTTCGTAAGAGGTTGAGAAAGGAAGAAGAAGAAATTCGTAAGATGACTTTGGTTGCTGAAGAAGCCAACAGTGTAAAAACGGATTTCCTTGCCAGTATGAGTTATAATATACGTCTCTCGTTAAATAATGTATTGGGGTTCTCGCAGTTGCTCACTATGGATTCCGGCAAGATAGATGCGTCTCAGTGGAAGGAATATTCCAGGATTGTCCAGACTAATTCGGCAGAGCTTATACAATTGGTAAATGATGTGCTTGATTTGTCAAGGCTGGAAGCAGGCAGAACTAAATGGCAGATAGAGGATTATGATATTATTCCATTGTGTGTGGATGCCCTTGCTGTGGTGAGTATGCGGAGTGAAAACCTTATTAAGGTAGATTTTAAAACTGATATTGAAAGCCAGCCTATCCGTGTTGATATAAACCGTTTTACCCAGGTACTGGTCAGCACATTGCTTTACCCCGGACCATGTAAAGAGGAGAGGACTGTATTTCTGTCCTTAGAGCATGATTCGCAAAAAAGCCTTCTTGTTTTCCGTGTTATAAACAGTCCGTTGGCCGATCCCGCATTTCAGACTCAGAAGGTGGAAGTACGGCATAGCATAAACCGCATGACATTGGCGTATTTTAATGGCACATATGCGGTGGAACCGGATGCGGCAGAGGGACCGACGGTAGTTTTCACCTATTCCAACCGGATATCAGTATAGTCTACCCCTGGTGTGCATGATCTCTTTGCTACCTTATTATATAGGTGGCAGAATATGTTTGGATGGATAGATGCGCGTGTATCAAGGGGTTGCTTGCAGGAAATGCGAGGAAAAAATATCTTAATTTGTTTGTCAGTTCAAAGAAAAGCCGTACCTTTGCAAGCCGATTATTATCAAAAGTTTATAAAAGATTAATTCTTAGCGTGTTATATAGTTCTTTGTCCGGGAACGGTTAGAGGCGCTGGGAAGAAATTGTTTTTTAGTAGTTAACATTTAAAAAAGAATTTAAGAGTGGATACTTTAAGTTACAAGACCATTTCTGCAAACAAAGAAACAGCTCAGAAAGAATGGGTTGTTATCGACGCTACCGACCAGGTCGTAGGCCGTCTCGGTTCGAAAGTTGCGAAACTGTTGAGAGGAAAGTACAAAGCAAGCTTTACCCCTCATGCTGACTGCGGTGATAATGTGATTATCATTAACGCAGACAAAGTGAAATTTACCGGAAACAAGTGGAACGACAAAGTTTACTTGCGCTATACAGGCTACCCCGGCGGTCAGAGAGCTATGACTCCTGCTGAGCTGATGAAGAAGCCTGACGGTGAAGAAAAACTGTTGAAGAGAGTAGTAAAAGGTATGCTTCCTAAGAATCGTCTGGGAGCTAAGTTGCTGGGCAACTTGTATGTTTACGCTGGTAGCGAACACAAGCACGAAGCTCAGACTCCGAAATCAATTGATATAAACTCACTTAAATAATAAAGAATGGAAGTAGTAAATGCATTAGGCAGACGTAAACGTGCTATTGCACGCGTATTCGTAAGCGAAGGTACAGGAAAGATTACTATTAACAAGAGAGACCTTGCACAGTACTTTCCATCAACTATTCTTCAGTATGTAGTTAAACAGCCTTTGGCTAAATTAGAGGCTGCTGAAAAATATGATATTAAAGTAAATCTTTGTGGTGGTGGTTTTACCGGTCAGTCACAGGCTTTGCGCTTGGCTATCGCTCGTGCGCTGGTTAAAATCAATGCTGAAGACAAAGCAGCACTTCGTGCAGAAGGCTTCATGACACGTGATCCCCGTTCTGTTGAACGTAAGAAACCGGGTCAACCGAAAGCACGTCGTAGATTCCAGTTCAGTAAACGTTAATATCCGGTTTTACTTAGAACTGGTTAAGAAGCGTTTAGTATCTAAACTACCGGGACTCTACTTCGTAGCAGACTACCCGATGGTTGGTTGAGATAAACAAAAAAGAAAGTAAACGATTTAAAGAATAACAAAATGTCTAGAACTAATTTCGATACATTATTGGAAGCCGGTTGCCACTTCGGACACCTTAAGAGAAAGTGGAACCCATCAATGGCTCCTTATATCTTCATGGAACGTAATGGTATTCATATCATTGACCTCCACAAAACAGTTGCTAAAGTAGATGAAGCTGCTGACGCACTGAAGCAAATCGCAAAATCAGGAAAGAAAGTCCTGTTTGTTGCTACTAAGAAACAAGCTAAACAAGTAGTTGCTGAGAAAGCTGCTGCTGTAAATATGCCTTATGTAATCGAGCGCTGGCCGGGTGGTATGTTGACCAACTTCCCGACTATCCGTAAGGCTGTGAAGAAAATGGCTACTATCGATAAGTTGACTAACGATGGTACTTATTCAAACCTTTCAAAGAGAGAAGTTCTGCAGATTTCTCGTCAACGTGCTAAATTGGAAAAGAACTTAGGTTCTATCGCTGATTTGACTCGTCTGCCGTCTGCATTGTTCGTTATCGACGTATTGAAAGAAAACATCGCAGTTCGCGAAGCTAACCGTTTGGGTATTCCTGTATTTGCTATCGTTGATACAAACTCAGATCCTTCAAACGTAGATTTCGTGATCCCTGCAAATGATGACGCTACTAAGTCAGTAGAAGTTATCTTGGATGCTTGCTGTGGCGCTATCGCTGAAGGTTTGGAAGAAAGAAAAGCTGAAAAAGTAGATATGGAAGCTGCTGGCGAAAACGCTCCTAAGGGTGGTGCCGGTAAGAAAAGAACTACTAAGGCTCGCATGGATAAGGCCGAAGAAGAAGCTATCAATGCTGCTAAGGCTGCCGCTTTCTTGAAAGACGAAGAAGAAGCTTAATATATAATAATTGAGAGTTGAGAATTGAAAATTGAGAAAGGGGCAGACTATGCTTTTAATTCTCAATTCTCAATTTTTAATTCTCAATTCTGTTTTAAGGATATTACTAACAATTAAAAAATAAAGGAATACTATGGCTGTAACTATGGCTGAAATAACCAAGCTTCGTAAAATCAGTGGAGCTGGTATGATGGATTGCAAAAACGCTTTGACTGAAGCTAACGGCGACATCGATAAAGCAATGGAAATTATCCGTAAAAAAGGACAGGCTGTTGCTGCAAAACGTTCTGATCGTGACGCTGCCGAAGGTTGCGTATTGGCAAAGAAAGATGGCGAATTTGCTGCTATCATCGCTTTGAAATGCGAAACTGACTTCGTTGCTAAGAATGCTGATTTTGTAGCTTTGACTCAGGCTATCCTGGACGCTGCTGTTGCTAACAAATGTAAGACTTTGGATGAAGTAAAAGCATTGCCTCTGGGTAACGGTACTGTACAGGATGCAGTAACTGACCGTAGCGGTATCACCGGTGAAAAGATGGAATTGGACGGCTACAACGTTGTTGAAGGCGCTTATACTTCTGTTTATAACCACCAGGGAAATAACCAGCTTTGCACAATCGTAGCAATGAACAAGGAAGCTGAAGCTGCTGCTCACGGAGTTGCTATGCAGATTGCTGCAATGAATCCTATCGCAATAGACGAAGATGGTGTACCCGAATCTGTAAAAGAAACAGAAATACAGGTTGCTATCGACAAAACTAAGAAGGAACAAGTAGATAAGGCTGTTGAAGCTGCTTTGAAGAAAGCCGGCATCAATCCTGCACACGTAGATAGCGAAGAACACATGGAAAGCAACATGGCTAAGGGTTGGATTACTGCTGATGATATAGCTAAAGCTAAAGAAATCATTGCTACTGTTTCTGCCGAAAAATCAGCTAACCTGCCACAGCAGATGATTGACAATATTGCTAAAGGTCGTTTGGGTAAGTTCCTGAAAGAAGTTTGCTTGTTGAACCAGGAAGATATCATGGATGGCAAGAAGACAGTAAGAGAAGTGTTGAAGGAAGCAGATCCTGAATTGCAGGTTGTTGCTTTCAAACGTTTCACTTTGCGTGCTGAATAATTTTATTCATCATATAGATAAAGTAAAGGGGCTGTGTGTTGCACAGTCCCTTTTTCTGTTTTATTTGGTTTGGGTATATCCTTCAGACTTCAGCAAATCAATAATTCTCTGCTTGAATTCTCCCTGAATAATGATTTCCCCATCTTTCACCGAGCCACCTACGCCGCATTTGGTTTTCAGCATTTTCCCCAGTTCTTTTAGGTCATCTTCCGTTCCGATAAATCCATTGACCAGTGTCACGGTTTTGCCGCCGCGGCCTTTCTTCTCTATGCTGACACGCAGCTTTTGTTGTTTCTTATCAGGTGTATCTATTTCCTCGTCTTCGGTATTTTCATACTTAAAATCGGGATTCGTGGAGTAAACCACGTTCAGGCGCTCTTTCCAATCGTTATTTTTCATGTGAATTTTGCTTAAATGAATAGTCAAAGATAATACTTTTTCTATACTCTAGCCGTCAATGTAACAAATAAAAGTGTACTTTTGCACATTACCTAATGATAATGCCTAAAGAACAGATGGATATACGTATGCATAAATTCTCGGATAAAGTGCCTGAGCCGACTTTGCGCAGACTCCCGTGGTATCTCTCGAATGTAAAACTGATGAAGGAGCAGGGAGAAACGTATGTGTCTTCTACCCAAATCTCCAAACAAATCAATATAGATGCTTCCCAAATAGCAAAAGACCTTTCTTACGTGAATATCTCCGGCCGTACACGGGTGGGGTATGAGATTGACGCCTTGATAGAAGTGCTGGAGCGTTTCTTGGGCTTTACGAATATGCATAAGGCTTTTTTGTTTGGCGTAGGTAGTTTGGGAGGCGCTTTGCTGCGTGACTCGGGCTTGCATCATTTTGGATTGGAAATAGTGGGTGCATTTGATATTAACCCGGAATTGGTGGGGAAAGAAATCAATGGAATACCTATCTACCATTCAGATGATTTTGAAAAGAAAATGAAATCTTGCAATGTGAATATCGGGGTGCTGACCGTACCCATCAATATAGCGCAGGAGATAACAGATAAAATGATAGCAGGCGGTATTAAGGCTGTGTGGAACTTTACTCCGTTCCGCATCCGTGTGCCGGAGCATATTGTGGTACAGAATACTTCGCTCTATGCCCACCTGGCTGTGATGTTTAATCGATTAAATGTAAATCAAGACTAGAAAAGTATGAAGATTATAGCCGTAGGAATGAACTACGTTGCACATTGCCACGAGTTGCATGCTAACGAAAACTTACCCAAGGAACCGGTTATTTTTATGAAGCCTGATTCGGCTCTGCTGAAAGACAGTAAACCGTTTTTTATCCCTGATTTCTCGGATCAGGTGGATTATGAGACGGAACTAGTGGTGCGCATCAACCGTTTGGGAAAGAATATTGCAGAGCGTTTTGCCCATCGTTATTATGATGCGGTGACGATAGGCATTGATTTTACGGCACGGGATCTTCAGCGTCAGTTCAGGGCGGAAGGCAAGCCTTGGGAACTGTGTAAAGGCTTTGATAGCTCGGCAGCTATCGGTGATTTTGTTCCGGTAGATAAGTTTAAAGATATACAGAATCTTCATTTTCATTTGGATATAGATGGAAATACCGTGCAGAGTGGAAATACTGCGGATATGCTGTTCAAGGTAGATGAGATCATTGCTTATGTCAGCCGTTTCTTTACGTTGAAAATTGGTGATTTGCTTTATACCGGTACGCCGGTTGGGGTAGGGCCGGTCAGCGTAGGTCAGCATTTGCAGGGATATTTGGAAGATGAAAAACTATTAGACTTTTATGTAAGATGAAAATAAGAGTAGGATTTGGATTTGATGTGCACCAATTAGTGCCCGGACGGGAGTTGTGGCTCGGAGGAATTAAATTTGAGCATGAATTGGGGTTATTGGGACACTCGGATGCCGATGTGTTGATTCATGCTATTTGTGATGCCCTGCTGGGTGCAGCCAATATGCGTGATATTGGTTATCATTTTCCTGATACGGCAGGTGAGTTTAAGAATATTGATAGCAAGATATTACTAGCCAAAACGGTGGATCTGATTGCTACCAAAGGCTATAAAATAGGCAATATTGATGCTACGGTTTGTGCGGAACGCCCTAAACTGAAAGCCCGTATCCCGGAAATGCAAGAGGTGTTGGCGCATTTGATGGGCATAGATGTGGATGATGTCTCTATCAAAGCTACAACAACAGAAAAACTGGGATTTACAGGAAGGGAAGAGGGCATATCAGCTTATGCTACGGTGCTGATAGAGAAGTCTTTGTAACGCTCATTCAAAGCACATTTTCCGTAGGGGCGGAACATCTTCCGCCCGATAACATCAGCCAAGAATCAACCCTATCGTCAATAATACCCCAAATAGCAACATATTGCGAGAAGTCTCCCCCAATATCTTATTTAATTCTTTCCCCTTATTAATCTTTACCATCCGCTGCCAAGTCAAAAAATGGGGCAATACATAAATCTGTGGTAATAACGCCGCCCATATATCCCCCTTTAATGCAAACAAGAGGCAAAGCCATGCAGCGGCTAAACCCAAAAAGAGATACATCCATCGTCCCGTCTTTGCTCCCAAACGCACTACAATGGTTTTCTTTCCGCTTAGCGCATCCTGTTCCCGGTCGCGATAATTATTTACCATCAGCAATGTATCTATAATTAAACCACATGCCAATGAAGCAATCGTCACATTCCAGGTCCAGTCATGGCACATCACATAATAAGTGCATCCCACCGGAACAAACCCAAAAAAGACAATGACAAGCACATCTCCCCAACCGTGATAAGCCAATGGATAAGGCCCTGCCGTATAGAGAAAAGCAAATAAGACGCAGAGCAACCCCACCGGAATCATTTCCAATCCACCATAAAATAAAAGGAAGAATCCCACCAGGCAAGCAGTCATGGTAGTCAGGGCAATCCCTCGTTTCATGGCATTCATTGTAATCCACCCTTGCGCACAGGCACGTTCCGGCCCCAGCCGGTCTTCCCGGTCACTTCCTTTCAGATAGTCAAAAAAGTCATTGATGAAATTAGCATCTATCTGCATCAGGAATGCAAAGAGGAAGCAAAGCAATGCCGGTATTATTTGAAACCAGCCGTCGGCATATGCCAAGGCGCATCCCAGCAGGACAGGAGTCGCTGCTCCTGCCAAAGTCTTGGGTCTACCGGCAAGCAACCATGCTTTTATTGAATTTGTTTGAACATTTTCCATGTCTATTTATCATAAAGTTGTGCAAAGATAAAACAATTAATTCTGTATCTTTGCCTCCAAATAAAAAGGATTATGAAGAAACAGTTTCTTTTTTTGTTTTTGACGGTTGCACTCTTGTCTTCCTGCGCTACAGCCACCCTGTCAGAATATCCGGGAGTGGGTCGTGTAAAGCAGTATGATTTTTACAGTTATGATGTTCCGCCCGCCTTTGATGGATTTCGCCTTGGTTTTGCTTCTGACTTTCATTATGAAAGCCGTTTTAAAAGAAGCACTTTGGATAATGCCGTGCGCGCATTAAAGTCAATGCATGCTGATGCACTATTGCTGGGAGGCGATTATGGCAGCAAGCAAGGAGGCGACTTGGATACCTTGTTTACTGCACTGAGCAGGGTCTTTACTCCTTATGGCACTTTTGCCGTGATGGGAAATCATGACTACGATTATTGTTACTCTGAGGCAAAAGGTGCAATGGAAAAGACCAATGTGCGATTGATGGAACATAAAAGCTATAAACTGATGAAGGACGGCCAGCATATCATTATCAGCGGTGTGCGCAATCCGTTTGACTTAAAAAGAAACGGTGACTCTCCATCCCAGCATCTTCCGGCAGATGATTTTGTTGTATTGCTCACTCATACTCCCGATTATGCAGAGGATACCGATGTGTCGAATGCCAATCTGGTGCTGGCGGGACACACTCATGGCGGTCAGGTCAGCTTGTTCAAGAAATACTCTCCGGTGAAACATTCCGTTTATGGCAATCGCTTCTTGACCGGATGGAAAGAGAATAGTAAAGGAACACCTGTCATTATTACCAATGGCTTGGGCACTTCCCGTGTCAATGTCCGCCTGTTTACCCCCAGTGAAGTTGTTTTAGTGGTGTTGCATCGGGTAGAGAAAAAGGAAAAATAAAACAGCTTGTTCGCTAATAACGTACAGGGTGTCCATTATCGGACACCCTTTTTTATTTCTTTCTGCTGATAATCAGCATATTATCATCGTGGCATACGCTTTGCCTTTTATAAAGTGAAGCAATTCAAGAAAAAAAGCAGAGAATGATGCAACGTTTTTAGAGTTGCTTGCGTCTAATTAATAAAGACGCACAGAACACGAATTATAAACATAAAAAATAAGACATTATGAAGACTACAATGATTACTACAGCTATGATGACAGTCGTTTTTGCTATTGCAAGTGTACTAACTGTTAATGCCGCCGAGCCTACGAAGATTACAAATGTTGAAATGGACAATGACCGTGTATCGGCTAAGGTGATTTACGAACAGGATGGCAATTTCCTGACTCCGGAGTATCGTTTTGAGTTCAAGTATAATGACAAGGGACAGATTGCAGAGAAGAAAAGTATGAAATGGAATGGTTCATCTTGGACAAACTACTATTGTATGACGGTAACCTACACAGACACAGAAGCTTATATTGATTATTCTTTGTGGAATAAAGATAAGAAAGAATTTATTCCCACTCAGAAATATGTATATACATTAGATGAAGCCGGTAAATTCCTGGCATTTCACTCATATAAGAAGAACACGACAGGTTGGGATTTGAATACTACCATAAATAATGAGGCTTTATTGGCAAATCGCTAAATGTGTGTGCTTTTAAAATTTAGATTAAATGATTGATTGTGTTTTTTCCTCGGGAGGGTTTAACTGTGACCTCTCGGGGAATTTTTTTATTTCAACTTCCCATACAGCCAGTTCATAGCCTAAATCAGACGCTTCAACAAGCAGGTATTTCTCCCCGATAGACAATGTCCTACTTTTGTGTCATAACAAAAAGTACAAGACATGTTCAAAGCTATCCTTCAATTCTCAGTAAAGAAGAAACTATTCGTGGGACTTACCACATTGTTTCTTTTGATTGGTGGAATTTATTCCATGTTGACACTTCCTATAGATGCTGTCCCCGATATTACCAATAATCAGGTACAAATAGTAACCGTTTCGCCCACATTGGCGCCTCAGGAAGTGGAGCAACTTATCACGATGCCCGTAGAAATTGCCATGAGCAACATTATGAATGTAACGGAAATCCGTTCCGTTTCCCGTTTTGGTCTGTCGGTGGTTACGGTGGTATTTAAAGAAAGCGTCCCTACACTGGATGCCCGGCAGTTGGTGAACGAGCAGATACAGACAGTAGCCGCAGAGATACCCACCGAACTGGGTATGCCCGAGATGATGCCCATCACCACCGGTCTGGGCGAGATATACCAATATGTATTGAAAGTAGCCCCCGGCTATGAAGACAAATATGATGCAATGGAACTGCGTACCATCCAGGACTGGATTGTAAAGCGGCAACTATCCGGCATTCCGGGCATCGTAGAAATAAACAGCTTCGGCGGTTACCTGAAACAATATGAGGTGGCGGTAGATCCCGATGTCCTTTTCTCCCTGAACATTACCATCGGAGAAGTATTTGAAGCCTTGAACAAGAACAACCAGAACACCGGAGGCAGCTATATAGAAAAGGTGAACCGCGCCTACTATATCCGTTCCGAAGGAATGATCAGCCGCACCAAAGATATAGAGCAGGTAGTGGTGGCAAACCGGAATGGCATTCCCATCCGCATCAGCGATATAGGTGCTGTACGCTTTGGCGCACCCAAACGCTTCGGCGCCATGACCATGGATGGAGATGGAGAGTGCGTGGGCGGCATCGCCATGATGCTGAAAGGGGCGAATGCCAATGTCGTAACCGGTGAGCTGGAGAAAAGAGTGGAGAAAATACAGAAGATATTGCCCGAAGGCGTCAGCATAGAACCCTATTTGAATCGTTCAGCCTTGGTCAATCGCAATATATCAACCGTGGTTCATAACCTGATAGAAGGTGCTATCATTGTTTTCATAGTACTTATTGTCTTCCTGGGAAATGTACGTGCAGGTCTCATTGTGGCTTCTGTTATCCCTTTGGCAATGCTGTTTGCCTTTATCATGATGCGCATCTTCAACGTGTCTGCCAATCTGATGAGCCTTGGAGCGATAGACTTTGGTATTGTGGTGGATGGTTCCATCGTGATACTGGAAGGCATATTGGCGCATATTTATGGAACAAAGTTCCGTGGACGCACCTTGTCTGCCGCCCAAATGGAAGAAGAAGTAGAGAAGGGAGCGGCCGGAGTAGTGCGTTCCGCCACTTTCGCGGTATTCATTATTCTGATTGTGTTCTTCCCCATCCTTACGCTGACAGGCATAGAAGGAAAGTATTTCACTCCGATGGCTAAGACATTGGTATTTTGTATCATCGGCGCCTTACTGTTATCACTTACTTACGTCCCCATGATGGCTTCCCTGTTCCTGAAACGCCATATTGTGACGAAACCTACTTTTGCCGACCGCTTCTTTGAAAAACTAAACAAGGTATATTCCCGCGGCCTGCATTTCTGTCTGAAGTTTAAATGGGGGACAGTCGCCGTAGCCTTTCTGGCACTGGCTTTCTCCTTATTCCTGTTCACCCGTTTGGGAGCAGAATTTATCCCTACTTTGGACGAAGGAGACTTTGCCATGCAGATGACTTTGCCTGCCGGAAGCTCTTTGAGTGAAAGCATTGAAGTCTCGAATGAAGCGGAAAGGGTATTGAAAGAAAAATTCCCGGAGATAAAGCACGTAGTGGCGAAGATAGGTACGGCAGAAGTCCCCACCGACCCGATGGCAGTGGAAGATGCTGATGTGATGATTATCATGAAACCTTTCAGTAAATGGACCAGTGCATCCACCCGCGCCGAAATGGTGGAAAAGATGAAGGAAGCGCTCGAACCCTTATCGGAACGCGCCGAGTTTAATTTCTCGCAACCCATCCAACTCCGTTTCAACGAGTTAATGACAGGCGCAAAGGCTGATATTGCCGTGAAACTATATGGTGAAGATACCCGTGAACTCTATGAGAAAGCCAAAGAAGCCGCCCGCTTTGTAGAGAAAGTTCCCGGTGCATCGGATGTAATTGTGGAGCAGACCATGGGATTGCCGCAACTGGTAGTGAAATATAACCGTGGAAAGATAGCCCGCTATGGCATCAATATAGAAGAACTGAACACCATTATCCGCACCGCATACGCCGGCGAGGCAAGTGGGGTAGTCTTTGAGAACGAACGCCGTTTTGACTTGGTAGTTCGCTTGGATCAGGAGAAAGTGGCCGATTTGAATTTGGACAAGTTATTTGTCCGTTCCAACGAGGGCATTCAGATACCGGTCAGCGAAGTGGCAACCATCGATTTGGTCAATGGCCCGTTACAGATCAACCGTGATGCAACCAAGCGGCGCATCGTAATTGGAGTGAACGTGCGCGGTGCGGACATTCAGCAGGTAGTGCAGGATATTCAGAAAACCTTGGATAAGAATGTGAAGTTGAAGCCGGGATATTATTTTGAATACGGAGGCCAGTTCGAGAACTTGCAGAATGCTATCAATACTTTATTGGTGGTGGTTCCGGTGGCATTAATGCTTATTTTGCTGCTGTTGTTCTTTGCTTTCAAGAATGTAACCTATACGCTGGTGGTCTTTTCTACCGTGCCTCTTTCACTGATTGGCGGCATTTGGGCATTATGGTTGCGCGGACTGCCGTTCAGCATTTCGGCAGGAGTGGGATTCATTGCCCTGTTTGGTGTGGCTGTATTAAACGGTATTTTGATGATTAATCATTTTAATGATATGCGGAAACAAACCATGTACTCTCTTTCCACTTCCCGGATCATTGCAAGAGGTACTCCCCATTTGTTGAGGCCGGTATTCCTGACCGGATTAGTCGCTTCCCTGGGATTTGTGCCGATGGCTATCGCTACCTCGGCAGGTGCGGAAGTGCAACGTCCCTTGGCAACGGTGGTGATTGGCGGACTGATTATTTCTACGGTGCTCACGCTGCTTGTCATCCCTGTATTCTATAAAATTGTAGGCAATGCCGTAACCTGGAAGCGCACTTACCGGGGTAAAAAGCTATTCTTCTTTTCTCTCTTTTTGGCAATCTTCTTCCTTCCCCTGCCCCTGAAAGCGCAAGAGAAAGTGACACTGGACCAAGCCATTGAGCTGGCAAAGCAAAACCATCCCCGACTGAAAACAGCTTCCGCCGCCATCCGTCAGGCAAAGGCGGGCAGGGGAGAAGTGCTGGAACTGGCTTCTACGGAAGTGAACTACTCCTGGGGACAGTTGAATGGTGAAATAAAAAAAGACAAACAATGGGAAGTGAACCAAGGACTGGGCTCGTTGCTTACTCCTTTCTATAAGAATGCCTTGGTGAACCGCCAAGTGGAGACCGGTACATTCTATCGTCAGATTGTAGAGAAAGAAGTCGTAGCAGAAGTAAAGCGCGCATGGGCTTATTACCTTTACGCCTACAACTTGCGCTCCCTTTACAAGGATCAGAACCGATTGGCAGAACAGTTGCAGCGTATGGGAGAACTCCGTTACCAGCAAGGTGAAATCACCCTCTTGGAAAAGAACATGACCACTACGATGGCGGCAGATCTAAAGAATCGCCTATTCCAGGCACAGGAAGAAGAAAAGCTGGCATTGGCCCGCTTGAACTGGGCTTGCTATACGGATAACCGTTTAATCCCCTCGGATACGGCATTGGTACAGTTCCCGGCTGATTATCAGGTTGCTTCCTATTCCGAAGCCCATCTTAATTACTTCCAAAGCCGGGCAAGCGAAGCAAAGGCGCAGTTGAACGTAGAGCGCAGCCGTTTCTTCCCCGAACTCTCATTCGGTTATGTCCGTCAAGACATCCTGCCCTTGAAAGGGTTGAACTCATGGATGGTCGGCGTTTCCTTCCCCATCTATTTCCTGCCCCAGCACAGCAAGGTGAAACAGGCAAAAGCTGTTGCATTTATCGCGAAAACCGAGGCGGAAGCCAATGCACGCGACTTGCATAACAAGGTAGCAGAAGCCGTAGCCAACCTTCGCCGCCAGTCCGAGAGCCTCCGGTACTACACCACTTCGGCGTTGAAAGAGGCAGATGAACTGATGAAAGTGGCAAACCTGCAACTTCAACATAGTGATATAAATGTTACCGAGTTTATACAAGCCATCAATGTGGCGCGCGACATTCACCGCGGATATATTGAAACCGTTTACCAATATAATATTGCAGCCCTTGAATACGAACTATTTAAATAAGATACAGCGATGAAAAAGATAACATTCCCCTTAGTCCTGTTACTGTTTGCAGCATGCAGCTCTAACAAAGAAAACCAATCGGCAGAAGAACCGGCTACCGCCGTTGCAGAAGAAGTAGTGCCCGATACGGCTCAGGTAGATGCCGTGACATCCGCCACCTCAAAGCCCAACCAAGTATCCTTCAATGGCACCATGGTGATCCCTCCCCAGCGCATGGCAACCGTTTCCCTCACCATGGGCGGAGTGGTAAAAAGCACGTCCCTGTTGCCGGGCGAATCTGTCAGACAAGGAGCTGTCCTTGCAACGCTGGAGAATCCTGACTTTATCGCTTTGCAGCAAACTTATCTGGACAGCCATGCGCAGACCGAATATCTCTCCGCAGAGTATCAACGCCAAAAGGCCCTCTCGGCAGAACAGGCAGCTTCTCAAAAGAAGTTCCAGCAAAGCAAGGCAGACTACCTCTCCATGAAAAGCCGGATGGAAGCCGCTGCCGCCCAACTGAACTTATTGGGTGTGACCCCCGAAACCTTGTTACAGCAAGGCATTCAGCCCTATTTGCAGGTAAAGGCGCCCATTAACGGCTACGTGGCAGATGTGGAAATGAATGTGGGCAAATACATGAATGCCGGAGATCCCCTTTGCGAGATTGTAGACAAGAGCCATACCCTGCTGCGACTGACTACTTATGAAAAAGACCTGGCAGATATGAAAGTAGGAAACCCGGTGCAGTTCCGTGTCAACGGCATGGGAAAGACGGTTTTCAAGGCTACTTTGATCTCTATCGGTCAGAAAGTAGATGAAAACACCCGTTCGGTAGAGGTATATGCAAGGGTGGATACGGTGAACGGCCAGTTCCGTCCGGGCATGTATGTCACGGCAAGAATCATGAAATGAGAATAATGCTTCCGTTGCAAGCATAAACTGTGTGAATAAATTCTATCTTTGCAAGAGCAACGCGCGACAAGATGCACCATAAAAAAAGAAAGCATGAAGAACCGATACACCTTATTTATTATACTCGTCTCCATATCTGTGGCCGTGCTCATCCATTTCCCGGAGCTGGTTTCCCTCTTTGATGTCTTTGAAGGCCGGAAACTATTTCCCGGCATGACGCCCATGGATGTGGCGAATGAAGTGTTTTTCACTTTCATTTCCCTTGTCATCTTGTTTGAGGTGAATATTTTGCTGTTCCATTTCAACCAGTCTGCCGTGAAGATCACTTGGCAGAAGATGGTGCTTTCCCTCATCCTGACGTGGCTGCTGAGCAGTCTGCTGGGAAAGTGCTTTGTGTTCCTGCACCACACTTTCAACATTCCTGCCATTGATGCCATGGTGCATCATTACCTCCATCCGTTGCGCGATTTCATTATGACGTGCACCGTGTCCGGAAGTTGCTACATTGCTTACCTCATCCGCCGCCAGCAAGAAGTGGTGGTAGAGAACCAACAACTGCAAGCCGAGAATATCCTGAACCAGTACGAAGCATTGAAGAACCAATTGAATCCGCACATGCTTTTCAATTCCCTGAACACCCTTCGTTCCTTGGTTCGCGAGGATCAGGAGAAGGCGCAGGAATACATTCAGGAACTTTCCCGCGTCCTTCGCTATACGCTGCAAGGCAATGAATCGAGAAGTGTCTTTCTGAAAGATGAAATGGATTTTGTCTCCGCCTATATCTTTCTGTTGAAGATGCGCTTCGAAGACAATCTTTTCTTTGATATTCGCATAGACAAACGGTATGAGAGCTATCTGCTTCCCCCCATGGCGGTGCAAATGCTGATAGAGAATGCCGTGAAGCACAATGAAATAAGCAACCGGCGTCCGTTGACTATCCGCATTTGCACGGAAAGCGACCGTCTGATTGTCTCCAACCCCGTGCAACCCAAGCTGACCGCTTCCGCAGGAACCGGCATCGGCCTGGCAAACCTGGCGAAGCGCTACACCTTGCTCTATAAACAGGAAATACAGATAACGGAAAACGAGAACTTTACAGTATGTATCCCTCTAATATCGAATATCTTATGAAAGTTATTATTGTAGAAGATGAGAATGCTGCCGTCCGCAACCTGAAAGCATTATTGTCAGAAGCAAGGCCGGAGGCGGAAATAGAGACCGTGCTTGACAGTATTGCCGCCGTGCTGGATTGGTTCTCCCTGCACGCCATGCCCGATTTAATCTTTATGGATATTCATTTGGCAGACGGTTCTGCTTTCGAGATCTTTGAGCATGTAGATATAACCTGCCCTATCATCTTTACTACGGCGTATGACGAATATGCCCTTCGTGCTTTTAAGGTGAATAGTGTGGACTATCTGCTAAAGCCTATCGGTAAAGGAGATGTGGAGCAAGCTCTGCAAAAGCTGGAGCATTTGCATCTTCAAGGGAAAGCGCCTTCTTCTGACGATTCCCTTTTGCAACTGATCCGTTCCCTGAAGAAGCAGGAAAGTTATAAGACGCATTTCCTCATTCCGGTGAAGGGGGATAAGTTGTTGCCTGTCTCGGTGGATATGATTTTACTGTTCTATATTCAGGATTGTAAAGTGAAAGTGGTTTTGGTGGATGGTAATGAGTATGTCTTCCCCCAAACATTGGATGAGGTGTCGGAGTGCATCAATCCGTCCCTGTTCTTCCGTGTCAACCGCCAGTTCCTTATCTCCCGTGAGGCTGTCAAGGATATTGATTTGTGGTTCAATAACCGTCTGGCTATCAATCTCCGTTGCAAGGTGACGGACGAAAAAGTCTTGGTGAGCAAGGCTCGTGTGCAGGAGTTCAAGGATTGGTTCTCAAGTACTTTGGGATGATGTGAATATTCTTTTTCCTTTTTCTTTCTTTCAGTTAAACCTTCTTTGCGGAAGGGTAAACCTTTGTTGTAGCAAGGGTAAGCCTTTTCTGCGGTAAAGGTAAGCCCTTGTTGTCGCAAGAGTAAGCCTTTTTAGACTATTATATTCTATATCCCAAAGCTTCGGATTTAAATCCTAGCGCTTGGGAGTTAAATCCCAAGACTATGGAGTTAACTCCCAAGCCTTGGGAGATAGAATGTGAAAGCTAGAAAACCCTTAGCCATACGGTCTCGAGGGCTAAGCCTGATAGGCATTTGACTTTAAGGTTGTCATTGTGCAGCCTCCCCCTTTTTGAGGCTACTCTTTTTACACAAGTGTTTTTAATATTCCCGTAACGCTTTCATCCACCGTAGGGGCAGATTGAATCTGCCCGAAAACGATTTACTTTATGCATTCGGGCGGATTCAATCCGCCCCTACGGTGGATGTTAACAGAGAAGTGTAGAATAGAGTAGCCTCAAAAAGGGGAAGGCTGCACAATGACAGGATTGTATCTGATTTAACACTTTTATGAACGAGTCATGAAGCATTTATGAAGGATCTTGAACATATCCTTCATGCGGAATCCCTTTATTCATCGTGGTTTCAGAGCATTTATGAAGGAATGAAGGAAAAATGAAAGAAATGCCTATTTGTATGTTTGGGGGAATGATTTCTTAAGATTCTTGCTTTATTCTTTTCAACTGTTCATCAACGGCAGGGTGCAGGAAATATCGCACGTCCCGCCCTTCGGCCAATGCTTGCCTGATGAAAGTGGAACTGATTTCTAGCAAAGGAGTATTTACTAATTGTACGGAGGAAGGAAGGGTTGAAGCATCCACCTCATAGCCCGGACGGGGATAAACCATGATGCGATGTTTTGCCAAAATCTTTTCAGCCTTGTACCAACGGGGGAATATTGCCCAATTATCAGCTCCGATAATCAGCGTGAACTCCCTTTCGGGGTATGCTTTCTGCAAAGCATCCAGCGTACTTACCATATAAGAAGGGCGAGGCAAGTGAAACTCGAAGTCGGAAGCGCGGAACTTGGGATAATCTGCAATGGCAAGTTTGACCAATTCCAATCGCAGATTATCATCCCATAAATCCGTTTGCTCCTTTAGGGGGTTGTGGGGAGAGACAAGAAACCATATTTCATCCAGTTCGCTATATTCACACAGGTAATTGGCAAGTGCCAAGTGACCAATGTGGATAGGATTAAACGAACCGCCGAATATACCGGTTTTTATTTTGCCTTTTTCCATTTACTGTAATTCCATATTTGACCGATGGCAACAATCCCCATAGCCACAGCTATGATATACTTCTGCATGGCTATTGCCATGATGCCTACCGCCAAAGCCACCAAACCAATGAGGATGCAAAGAACCATCATCCTTTGGGCTAATTTCTTCGGGTCTTTGATGATCATCTTATTTCTCTATAAAGTCTTTTATTACTTTCAAGGCTTCTGCTTGTGCCTTTTCTAAATCATCGTTTACTATCACGACATCGAATTTATCGGCAAATCCCAGTTCGAACTCGGCTTTTGCAATGCGGCTTTCTATCACTTCGGGAGCATCGGTGCCGCGTCCGGTCAAGCGGTTGCGGAGTTCTTCTACGCTGGGGGGCTGGATAAAGACGGATAAAGCGCGGTTGCCATAATATTTCTTGATATTGCAACCACCCACTACGTCTACGTCAAACACTACATTCTGCCCTGCTTCCAACTGCTTTTCAACCTGTGATTTCAGTGTGCCGTAAAAGCGGTTCTCGTACACTTCCTCGTATTCCAGAAATTCATCATTGGCAATGCGCTGCTTGAATTCTTCGGGAGTAAGGAAGAAGTATTCCACACCGTGTTGTTCTGTTCCGCGGGGCGGACGGCTGGTAGCGGAACATGAGAATGCCAGATTCAGGTTTTGTGTCAGCAAATAGTTGATGATGGTTGACTTGCCTGAACCGGATGGGGCTGAAAATATAATAAGTTTACCTGTTGCCATATCTTGATTCTTTATAATGAAAATATTGCCCGGCGCGTGGGTCCGGTTACATTACATTTAATACTTGTTCCTTGATCTGTTCCAGTTCATCCTTCATCTGAACTACAACATTTTGCATCTCGGCGTGGTTGGACTTGCTGCCGGTGGTGTTGATTTCACGTCCCATTTCCTGTGCAATGAATCCCAACTTCTTGCCTTGTCCATGTCCGCCTGCCATTGTTTCGCGGAAATACTTCAAGTGATTGGCAAGACGCTGCTTTTCTTCGTTGATGTCCAGTTTCTCGATATAATATATCAATTCCTGTTCCAGGCGATTCTTGTCATAGTCCACGCTGATTGTCTTTTCCAAAGCATCGGTAATGCGTTCGCGGATTTTCGTTACGCGTTCTGTTTCATACGGCTCGATAGACTTCAACAGGCGTTCTATGTTGTCTATTTTCTCATTGAACTTCTTTTCCAGTGCAGCACCTTCCTGCTTGCGGAAGTCTACCAGATGGTTGATGGCTTCTTCCACTACTTGGCGCACTGCTTCCCATTCTTCTTCCGTCAACTCCTGTATCTCGTCCTTGCTCATGATGTCCGGCATGCGAAGCAGGGTTGCCATGTAGTCTGACTGGGGATAGACATATCCCAAAGCCTTTGCCAGAGCCTGCATTTGTGCATCATAGCTTTTGGCCAATGGAATGTTGATTTGTGCGGCAGAGGTGCTTACCTCTTTCTCAATCCACAGGCTGAAATCTACTTTACCACGTTCCAGTGACTTAGAAATCATATTGCGGATTTCCATTTCTTTTTCACGATATAATGGGGCGATTCGGGTGGATAAATCCATCGCTTTACTATTCAGTGACTTGATTTCTACGTTAATTTTTTTATCTCCGAATGTGGCGGTTGCTTTGCCGTATCCGGTCATTGACTGTATCATAACTAATATGTTTTTTTGCAAAAGTAACCATTTTATGGAAATGAAGTATAAATAAAAGTGTATATTTGCAGATTATATTATATAAGTATAGCATTATGTCGTGTATTTTGCATATTGAGACCTCTACAGAGGCCTGCTCTGTTGCCGTCAGCGAGGATGGATTGGCGGTGTTCTCACGAGAGGACTTAAAAGGACCTTCGCACGCCGTTCAGTTAGGCGTATTCGTAGATGAGGCTTTATCGTTTGTCGATAGCCGTGGTATGCCGTTGGATGCAGTAGCGGTGAGTTGCGGGCCCGGTTCATATACAGGTTTGCGTATTGGCGTTTCTATGGCAAAAGGTGTTTGCTATGGGCGTAATCTGCCTCTTATCGGCCTTCCTACGTTGGAAGTGTTGTGCGTGCCTGTCCTGTTGCACCACGATTTGCCGGAAGATGCACTGCTCTGCCCTATGATAGATGCCCGTCGCATGGAGGTATATGCGGCCGTTTACGACCGCGCCCTGAATGTAAAACGCGAGATAGCTGCCGACATTGTGGATGAAAACTCCTATCTGGAGTTCCTGAATGAGCATCCGGTTTATTTCTTTGGCAATGGCGCCGCCAAATGCCGTGAGAAAATCACTCATCCCAATGCCTACTTTATTGAAGACATTCTTCCGCTGGGCAAATGGATGTTCCCGTTGGCGGAAAAAGCAATGCTGAACCGGGACTTTAAGGATGTAGCCTACTTTGAACCTTTCTATCTGAAAGAATTCGTAGCCTCCAAACCTAAGAAGCTCTTATAAATTGTAATTCAAAAATCATAATTAAAATACATGGAGTATAATACCCAACAACGAAAATTACCTCTTCCCGAGTATGGAAGAAGTGTGCAGAATATGGTAGACCATGCCTTGACTATCGAGGATAGAGCTGAACGCCAGCGCTGTGCCAATACAATTATCAACATTATGGGCGGTATGTTCCCGCATTTGCGTGATGTGCCCGATTTCAAGCATAAATTATGGGATCACTTGGCTATCATGTCCGATTTCAAACTGGATATTGATTATCCTTATGAGATCGTCAAAAAGGAATGCCTGGAGATGAAACCCGAAACATTGGCTTATCCGCACAATGGAATCCGTTACCGCCACTATGGCCGTATCTTGGAAAACATGATAAAGAAAGCGGTGGACTATCCGGAAGGTGAAGAAAAGAAGCAGTTGATCAGCTTGATTGCTAACCACATGAAGAAATGTTTCCTCAACTGGAACAAGGATGGCGTGGAAGATCAAAAGATCCTGGACGACCTTCGTGAATATTCCAGAGGGGTAATCAACCTGAAGCCCGAAGACTTGCATCTGAACGAACAACGTACATACGTTCCGCGCAGACCGCAACAAAACAACCAGCGCAGACCGCAACAGAATAATCAAAGAAAGAAATATTAATTCCTAAAATCCTGATACCATGGCTTCGTTTGTAATTGAAGGGGGACATAAGCTGCACGGCGAAATTCACCCGCAGGGTGCCAAGAATGAAGTATTGCAAATACTTTGCGCCACTTTATTGACATCGGAAGAAGTGTCTGTCACTAACATTCCGGATATTCTGGACGTGAATAACCTGATTCAGTTATTGCGTGATATGGGTGTCAAGGTATCAAAAACAGGGATTGATTCATATACTTTTAAAGCCGACACGGTAGATCTGAATTATTTGGAAAGCGATGAGTTCCTGAAGAAATGTTCCAGCCTACGTGGTTCGGTCATGTTGGTGGGGCCGTTGGTGGCACGCTTCGGTAAGGCTTTGATTTCTAAGCCCGGAGGTGATAAGATTGGCCGCCGCCGTTTGGATACTCACTTTATCGGTATTCAGAAACTGGGCGCTTGCTTCAATTATGACGAAGAACGCAGCATTTTCAGTATTTGTGCCGATCATCTGGAAGGTGCATATATGTTGCTGGACGAGGCTTCCGTTACCGGTACGGCGAATATCGTGATGGCTGCTGTCCTGGCAAAAGGGAAGACTACCATTTACAATGCTGCCTGCGAACCCTATTTGCAACAACTTTGCCGTATGCTGAATAGTATGGGAGCAAAGATTACAGGTATCGCCTCCAATCTGCTGACCATCGAAGGAGTGGAAAGCCTGCATGGCTGTAGCCATCGGGTACTGCCCGATATGATTGAAGTGGGTAGTTTTATAGGAATGGCTGCCATGACGGGGAGTGAATTGACTATCAAGGATGTATCTCATGAAAACCTGGGTATTATCCCCGAAAGTTTCCGCCGTCTGGGCATCAAGGTAGAACAGCGGGGAGATGATTTATTCATTCCCGAACAAGAACATTATCAGATAGAATCTTTTATTGACGGTTCTATCATGAGCATAGCCGATGCACCCTGGCCGGGGCTGACGCCGGACTTGCTGAGTGTGATGCTGGTAGTGGCTACACAGGCAAAAGGCAGTGTGTTGATTCATCAGAAGATGTTTGAAAGCCGTCTGTTCTTTGTCGATAAACTGATAGATATGGGTGCGCAGATCATATTGTGTGACCCGCACCGTGCCGTGGTGATAGGTCATGACCATAATTTCCAGTTGCGTGGCGGAAATATGACTTCTCCCGATATTCGTGCAGGTATCGCTTTGCTGATTGCTGCCATGAGTGCCGACGGGACCAGCCGCATACACAACATAGAACAGATAGACCGCGGTTATCAGAATATAGAACAACGACTGAATGCGCTAGGCGCACGTATTACAAGAATTTAAGGAGCTTATGATTAAGAAAGACGAAGTTTTCAAGATAGGCATGTTCAACAAGCCTCATGGTGTGAAAGGAGAGATCTCGTTCACTTTTACGGATGATATCTTTGACCGTGTGGACTGTGATTATTTTGTCTGCCTGCTGAATGGTATATTCGTTCCCTTCTTTATCGAAGAATATCGTTTCCGTTCCGATACTACCGCTCTGGTGAAGCTGGAAAAGGTGGATACGGCGGAAAAAGCCCGTATGTTTACTAACGTTGATGTTTACTTTCCAAAGAAGTATGCCGATGAAGAGGATGAATCGGAGGATATTCCCACTTGGAACTACTTTATCGGCTTCAAGGTAAAGGATGTAAAGCATGGCGAGCTGGGTGAAATAGTGGCTGTAGATGATAGTACAATGAATGTACTCTTTGCCATAGAAAAGGATGGAGAAGAACTGCTTCTGCCTGCCCATGAAGAATTTATGGTAAAGTTGGATAAGAAAAAGCGTTTGCTGACGGTGGAAGTGCCCGATGGCTTGATATAATATATAAGGTACGCGCGTAATGAAGAAAAAAAGAAGAAAAGCATTCTGGCATAACTTTAAGTTTAAGTATAAACTGACCATTACCAATGAGAATACGCTGGAGGAAATAGTGGGCTTACACGTTTCCAAACTGAATGGTGTATCCGTACTGCTGTCTGCCGTGACGGTTATCTTCTTGATTTCGGCAACCATTATCGTATTTACTCCGTTGCGCAACTATTTGCCCGGATATATGAACAGTGAAGTACGTGCCCAGGTGGTAACCAATGCTTTGCGTGCCGATTCATTGCAACAGGTGGTGGCACGCCAGAATATGTATATCATGAATATCCAGGATATTTTCAGTGGTGAGGTAAAGGCTGATACTGTGCAGTCTATTGACTCGCTGACTATTGTGCGCTCGGATTCCCTGATGGAACGTACCCGGCAGGAAGAAGAATTCCGCAAACAGTATGAAGAAACAGAACGGTATAACCTGACTGCCGTCAATGATAACAATGCAGCTTCCGGATTGATATTCTATCGTCCGACGCGTGGCATGATGTCGTCCAACTTTGATCCGGACAACAAACATTACGGGGTGGATATTGCTGCCAATCCCAATGAAAGTGTATTGTCAACTCTGGATGGAACGGTGATCCTGTCCACTTATACGGCAGAAACCGGTTATGTGATTCAGGTGCAACATGGTCAGGATTTTGTGTCCGTATATAAACATTGCGGCTCATTATTGAAAAGAGAAGGTGATAGTGTAAAAGGTGGCGAAGCAATAGCTTTGGTAGGCAATACAGGAGAAAAGACTACCGGGCCGCATCTTCACTTTGAATTGTGGCACAAGGGACGCGCCATCGATCCCTCAAAACACATTGTATTTTAATAAGATTATGAAGAAACAAATAGCGATATTAGGTTCGACAGGATCTATCGGTACGCAAGCCTTGCAAGTGATAGAGGAACATCCTGATTTATACGAGGCTTATGCGCTGACAGCCAATAATAGAGTTGACCTGCTAATAGAACAGGCACGCAAGTTTATGCCTGAGGCAGTTGTGATAGCCAATGAGGAAAAATACCTCCGGTTGAAAGAGGCTTTGAGCGACCTGCCTATCAAGGTTTATGCCGGGGCAGATGCACTTTGTCAGATTGTAGAGTCAAAGCCCATTGATATTGTGCTGGCATCTATGGTGGGATATGCAGGATTGCGACCTACTATAAATGCCATAAAGGCAGGCAAAACAATCGCTTTGGCAAATAAAGAGACATTAGTGGTGGCCGGTGAATTGATTAATGCGCTGGCAAACCAATATCATACGCCTATTCTTCCGGTGGATTCGGAACATTCGGCTATTTTCCAGTGTCTGGAAATGAGCAACCGTTTGGAGAAGGTGATACTTACGGCTTCTGGTGGCCCGTTCCGTACCTATACCATGGAACAGTTGCAGACAGTGACCAAAACACAGGCATTGAAGCATCCCAACTGGGAGATGGGGGCGAAGATTACCATTGATTCCGCGTCCATGATGAATAAAGGTTTTGAGGTAATCGAAGCCAAATGGTTGTTTGGTGTACGCCCCGATCAGATAGAGGTGGTGGTGCATCCGCAATCGGTTATTCACTCTATGGTGCAGTTTGAAGACGGGGCGGTGAAAGCGCAGTTGGGTATGCCCGATATGCGTTTGCCTATCCAGTATGCTTTCTCGTATCCACAGCGTGTAAAGTCTTCTTTTGAACGGTTGGATTTTGCGCGTGTCACAGATTTGACTTTCGAGCAGCCCGATACCAAGCGTTTTCGTAACTTGGCATTGGCATACGAAGCATTGCATCAGGCAGGGAATATGCCGTGTATAGTCAATGCTGCAAATGAAGTGGTGGTGGCAGCTTTCCTGAAAGATCAAATCTCTTTCTTGGGGATGAGTGATGTCATAGAGCAGACTATGGGTAAGGTAGCTTATATCAAAGAGCCTACTTATGAAGATTATGTGGCTACGGATGCTGAAGCGCGTCGCATAGCCGAAGGATTGATTTAGTTAGCTCCCCCTTTTGAAGGGGGCAAGGGGGATGTTCCCCTTGAATTAGAAATAACATATAAGGAGAACATCCCCCTTATATCCCCCTTTATAAGGGGGAGAAGAAAATAGTAAATAACTAGATGGAAACATTTTTGATTCGTGCTCTCCAGTTGATAATGAGCCTTTCGTTACTGGTCATTATCCATGAAGGAGGACATTTTCTTTTTTCGCGTCTTTTTAAAGTAAGAGTAGAGAAGTTCTACATATTTTTTGACCCTTGGTTCTCACTGTTTAAATTCAAACCAAAGAATAGTGATACTGAATACGGTATCGGCTGGGTGCCTCTGGGTGGTTATGTGAAAATCTCAGGTATGATAGACGAGTCTATGGATACCGAGCAGATGAAGCAACCTGCTCAACCGTGGGAATTCCGATCCAAACCGGCTTGGCAGCGTCTGCTTATCATGGTGGGAGGAGTTATGATGAACTTCTTACTGGCTATCTTTATCTATTCCATGATTCTGTTCCATTGGGGCGATTCTTTCGTTTCTCTGCAAGATATGACCGATGGTATGAAGTTTAATGAGCGTGCCCAGGAAATAGGTTTCCGCGATGGAGATATTCTTCTTCGTGCAGATGACAAACCATTGGAGCGTTTTGGCATGGATATGCTTCGTGGTATTGCTGAGGCGCGCACCGTGACTGTTCTGCGTGACGGTCAGGAAACTGATGTGTATATGCCGGAAATTAGCCTGTTGGATATGGCTAAAGAAGATCCGATGTTTGTAACAGCTTTAATCCCTAATGTAGTAGATTCCGTATTGCCGGGTGGAAGCTTTGCCAAAGCCGGAATACAGAAAGGAGACAGCCTTATTGCCATGGACGGTGAGATGCTGCATTCATGGAACACATTAGTGGAAAAGCTGGATAATATGCGGGCGAATGCAGAGATTACAGGAGCAAAGGATGCTACTTTGGAGATGGTTTATTCGCGTAACGGATTACGCGATACGGTTGCTGTTCGTACAGATTCCTTGTTTAAAGTCGGTGCTGTCGCCATGCTGACTGATTATAAGGAAACCACCCGCCAATTTGGTTTCTTTGAATCTTTTCCGGCTGGTGTGCAGTTGGGTGTAAATACCCTGAAAGGTTACGTGAATGATATGAAGTATGTATTCACAAAAGAAGGAGCAAAGAGTGTAGGCGGTTTCGGAACAATCGGAAGTATCTTCCCGAAGGTATGGGACTGGCATCGTTTTTGGGAAATGACTGCTTTCCTTTCTATCATTCTTGCCTTTATGAATATTCTGCCTATTCCTGCATTGGATGGCGGACACGTATTATTCCTGCTTTATGAAATTATAGCCCGTCGCAAGCCTAGTGATAAGTTTATGGAGTATGCGCAGATGGTGGGTATGTTCCTGCTCTTTGCATTGCTTATTTGGGCGAACTTTAATGATATAATGCGGTTCTTGTTCTAAGGACTTGTAGGGGGATGTGTCAAAACTCCGAAGTGTTCACCGTAGGGGCGGATTGAATCCCATAGCCGTCAAGCTAAGGAAAACATTGTTAAATCATTGCGCAGCCTCCCCCTTTTAAAGGGGGATTTAAGGGGGATGTTCTCCTTTGTACGGTTGCTTTTTGTGGTAGGGTACATCATCATCCCATAGAGAACATCCCCCTTGCCCCCTTTAAAAGGGGGAAGCTGCGCGATGTTTTAACACGATGAAACTTAGCTTGACGGCTATGGGATTGAATCCGCCCGTATGCACAAAGCAAACTGTTATCGGGCAGATTCAATCTGCCCCTACAGCAAAATGATAGCCATTTTTTTGTTTAGACACACCCTATTACTGGGTATGTATATATGAACTCTCTGTGAAGTATGGACATAAAAAAAGAGCGAAAGTTCTTTTTGAACCCGCCCACATCCTGAAGAACCCCCCTCCATAAAATGGGGTTCTTTTCATCTTTCTCGTCGCAGTTGTGTTATCCTTCTCTCTTGTACCTAAAAAACAACTCTTTTAATACCTATAAAACTAATTTCCTGAAAACTTTCTTTTTCTATTTACCTTAAATCTTTCTACTAACACCTTTGTTTGATAACATCTATTTTTTCTGAATCAATCTTTTTATACCTAAATCTAATACCTTAAATTAAAATCTTTACCTTAGTACTTAATACCTAATTCTTTTCTTTATTAACTTAATGTTTGGTTTCACAACCACGTTGCAAATGTACGGCTTTTCTTGATATTAGCAAGCAAATAGATGCTGAAAAACATGAAAAAGAGTAAATTCATGATCTAAATCAAGAAAATGCTCTTTTTAGTCTACTTCTGTGTTATCGCACACGGATGATGCGTTGGTTGCTACTGCCCCGAAATTCCAAGTAGGGAGAGTATAAATCAGGCTCAAAACGCCCATCCACGATTACATCTACATAATCCAGGATTGGCTTTAACATACCGTCGCTTTGTATCTGCTCTATTGTGTATCCTGTATAGCACCATATATTCTGTCCCGTGGCTTCTTTTATGTGCTTTACCAATGACAGAAATTCCTGTGGATGATAAAGCGGGTCGCCTCCGGAGAAGGTAACTCCGTCCAGTAATGGGTTATTGTTAATTTCGCAGATGATCTTTTCTACTTTCTCGGCGGTGAGGGGAGTGCCTGCCGATGGATTCCATGATTCGGGATTCTGGCAACCGCGACAATGGTGGCGGCATCCGGCTAAATAAATAGAATAGCGGATGCCTTCACCGTCGACTATTGTTTCAGGATAGGTAAATAACAAGTTCATGCTGATTATCCATGTTTTACCCGGTCGCGTTCTTCGGCACGCTTGGCAGAGTTCCAAGTGCTGAGATCGCCTGTCAGATAGCCGGTTATGCGTCTCATGCGCATTATATTTTCGCTTTGGCAGACGGGGCATTTATCATAAATTACCCCCTTGTATCCGCAAGCCTGGCAAGTGTCAACAGGATGGTTGATAGAACCGTAACCTATGCCTTCATCATGCATCACTTTTACAATTTTGGCAATAGCCTTTACATTCTTCTGCGCTTCGCCGTCCAGTTCCACATAAGTAATGTGTCCGCCACGGGTGATGGCATGGAAAGGAGCTTCGCGCTTTATTTTTTCTGTGATGGTGATAGGTTCTTTCACATCTACATGGAAAGAGTTGACGTAATAGTCATGCTCCGTCACTCCGGGAATGATGCCGTATTTGCGGCGGTCCATGCGGGTGAAGCGTCCGGAAAGCCCTTCGGCGGGTGTTGCCAGTACCGAGAAGTTCAACTGATACTTCTGTTTGTACTCATCTACCACTTTATTCATTTCCGTGATTGCTTCGTACAGCGTATCCCATGCCTTCTGGCTATGTCCGTGTCCTTCGCTATAGAGGGCCATCATTGCATTATGGCCGCCTATAAAGCCTATGCCCAATGTACCTTGGCGCAATACATCACCCACTTGGTCGTTGGGGGCAAGCTGTCCGCCGCCTTTCCATACGTCGTTGCCCATCATAAATGGGAATTGGCGTGCCAAGGCGGTGCGCTGGTATTGGAAACGGGTGTAAAGCTGTTCGGCAATCAACTCTGCCATGGCGTGTACACTTTCTATAAATAGTTCCTTTGCTTTTCTTTCTATCGCTTCTTTCTTGCCGGATTCTTCCAGATTCTCCGCCTTGATACGGGCTTCGATGGCAAGACGGGGCATATTCATGGTAGTGAATGACAGGTTACCACGTCCCAAAGAAGTCTTCTCACCCGCTACATTCTCGAAAACACGGGTGCGGCAGCCCATAGTAGCCAGTTCGTAGCGATAGCGTTTCGGGTCGTTGATGTCCCATTTCTCATTTTTATTGAAAGGCGTATCCAGGAACATGAAGTTCGGGAACAAGGCTTTGGCGGTAGTGCGGCAGGCTTTCAGGAATAAATCGAAGTTGGGAGCCTGGAATTCTATTTTTCCTTCCAATGCGTCTTCAAAGTTTTCCATTGCTTTTTTATAATCTTCCTCCGAATAAGAAACCCCGTCTTTTATCTTGAATATCTGAATAGGGAAGACAGGCACTTCTCCACGGGTACCCAGGCCTTCAATTGTTGCTTTCAGCAGTTCTTCTATAACCATACGGCCTTCGGGAGTAGTGTCCGTTCCATAATTGATAGAGCTGAACACCACTTGATTACCTCCGCGGGAGTGCATGGTATTCAGGTTATGAATGAAACCCTCCATTGCCTGATGGGTATCTTTGCGCGTCATGGCATGGGCCTTTTCTTCTATTTTCTGCAAAGCGTCTGCTCCCGGTTCTTTGCCTTCTACTTCTATGTAGAAATCGGTCAGGGTTTTCAGATGTTTGCGATAGGTCTTCCGTACTCCTTCGGCCATGAAGAAGTCGAAAGCAGGAATCGCCTGTCCGCCGTGCTGCTCGTTTTGGTTGGTTTGGAAAATGATGGTGGCCAGCGTAGCATAACTCTGGATGGATTGCGGAGTGCGGATACTACCGTTCTTGGTACGGAAACCACGTTCAAACAAGTCGTCCAAATCATATTGGATGCAAGTGGTGGTCTTGGTAGGATAGTAATCTAGGTCATGTATATGTATATCGCCCAATTGATGTGCTTCGGCAAACTTCTTGGGGAGCAGATACTTATAAGTATAATCTTTAGTGACTTCCGAGGCAAAAGTCATCATCTGTCCGGCAGGTGTATGGCTGGACATATTGGCGTTGCTCAGGTTTACATCATTCTTGTCTATAGCCACGATGCCGTCCATGATATGCTTCATCTGAGTTTTGCGGTCGCGTTCCGTATTTCGCCATTCGCGATAGATAATGTACTTTTTGGCAACTTCGGGGCGTACCTTCATCAGTTCCTTTTCCACCAAATCCTGGATTTCTTCTACACTGATGGTAGGAGATGCAAAATGACTGATTACCCGCATGGTAATATCGGCAATCAACTTGTCCTCGTTTTCAATTCCGGTAGCATGGAATGCTTTACCGATTGCATTTTTAATTTTACTGATGGAAAAGTCTTCCCGCTTTCCATCACGCTTGATGATACAGATCTCGGCGTAATTCATTGTTTGAAAAATTAATTATTTAAATAAAGAAATCATTCGTCCTCTCAGGCAGGTCTTCTGACTTATCTCTCCCCTGAAACGCCTTCCCGCAAATGTTTTTGTAGTGGCATCTTGTTTCGGCTTAGCGAGAATCACAGCAGCGGGTACTGTTGCTGATTTTCACGGCATTCCCTCTTAGAAGTGGTTAACTTCACCTTGTCGGACGGATGCAAAGGTATAACATTTTGGGAAACTTTTCGCTTTAAAAATGAATAAAAGTTTTCCAAAACGGATAACTTGCTGAGGATGGGAGAGTTATAAAATATACCATAAAGCCACCATGTGGCAGATGGTTCCACCCAGTACAAACAGATGGAAAACAGAGTGCATGTAAGGCAATTTATGGAAAGAATAAAATACGGCTCCAGTGACATAAAATACGCCTTCGGCTATCAGCCAATAAATAAAAAAAGTAGGCACATGCTCGCAAAGTGGTTTGAAAGCTACAAATATACTGCATCCCATTGCTACATAGCAAATGGTTTCCAGATAGCTATGTTCTTTCAGTTTGCAGAAACTCAGAATAGTTCCCGCAATGGCGCACAACCATACAAAAATGAAGATTCCCCACCCCCAATACCCCACTTCGCGTAAGGGAACCAGCATAATGGGAGAATAGCTTCCCGCAATATGGCAATAAATGGCGGCATGGTCACATTTGCGCAGAAAATCCCGGCGGGGAGAGGGCTTGCTGGCATGATACCAGGTAGAAGTGACGTATGAGGACAACACACCGAACAGGTAAATCCACATGCCGCCCACGGCCCATGGATTATCGCTGTTAATGGCTATCCGCATTAAATAACCGCCACCGATGATACCTATTAATATACCAACAGCGTGCGACAGGGTATTCGCCCATTCTTCTCCTTTCGTGTAATGTATTGCCAATTTGCTTATAAATTTACGGGTTTCAGACCCATTTGTTCTGCTTTCTTCAACATATATTCAAAAGCCGCATCGTGCTCGTTGGGAATAACTCCATCCAGTATTGCATCTTTGATGGAACTTTTCAAACTGCCTATTTCCCGACAAGGCTGCATGTTGAATATCCGCATGATTTCTTCTCCGTCTACCGGCGGTTGGAAATTGCGGATGCGGTCTTTCTCCTCCAGATCCTTCAACTTCTGGCGTACCAGTTTGAAGTTATCCAGAAAGCGTTGCTTGCGTGCTTCGTTTTTCGAAGTGATGTCCGCTTCACAAAGCATCATCAGGTCATCAATATCATCTCCGGCTTCGAATAGCAGGCGGCGTACAGCCGAATCGGTCACCACATCATCGGCAATTACGATGGGGCGCATATGCAGGCTGACCAGCTTTTGTACATACTTCATCTTTTCATTCATCGGCAACTTCATTTTGCGGAAGATGTCCGGAACCATCTTTTCACCTATAAAGTTATGGTTGTGGAAAGTCCAGCCGATGCGCGGCTCCCAACGCTTGGTGCGTGGCTTGCCGATGTCATGCAGCAGGGTGGCCCAACGCAACCACAGGTTGTCCGTATGTTTGGCAATATTGTCTACCACCTCCAGTGTGTGATAGAAATTGTCCTTGTGCGCACGTCCGTTGCGGGTTTCCACACCTTGCAGGGCAACCAGTTCGGGGAATATCAATGCCAGCAATCCGCATCTGTCCAGTTCAATAAAACCCTTGGACGGGATGGGAGAGAGCAATATCTTGTTCAATTCATCGGCTATGCGCTCTTTGGATATGATATTGATGCGTTCCTTGTTGCGCGATAAGGCTTCGAAAGTTTCATCATCAATATAAAAGTTCAACTGAGTGGCAAAGCGGATGCATCGCATCATGCGAAGCGGGTCGTCACTAAATGTAATGTCCGGGTCCAGCGGAGTGCGGATGGTGCGTTCCTTTAAATCGTCCAGTCCGTTGAACGGATCTACCAATTCGCCGAAACGGGTCTTGTTCAGGCATACTGCCATCGCATTGATGGTAAAGTCGCGGCGGTTCTGGTCGTCTTCCAAGGTTCCGTCCTCTACTACGGGCTTGCGGCTGTCATGGCTGTATGATTCCTTGCGGGCTCCTACAAACTCCACCTCCGTATCATGATACTTCACTTGTGCCGTACCAAAGTTCTTGAAAACGGATACATGCGCACCCCGCCCCAGCTTTTTGCCAAAGGCTTGTGCCATTTCGATTCCGCTTCCTACCACTACCACATCTATGTCCTTCGATGGACGTTTCAGAAATATATCGCGTACATAGCCTCCTACCACATAACATTCCAGTCCCAGTTCATCAGCTGTCTCGGAGATTATATTGAATATCTTGTTATTAAAATGTTCTTTCAGTTCCATATTCATCTTAAAGAGCTGCAAAATTACGATTTTTTGCGCAGGATAAGGAGAAATCACGCAATTAAATTGTATTTTTGCCTACATATAAAATGATTAAGTACATGAAAAAGATAGGATTGGTGGCATTATTTGCCTTATTATTGGCCGGTTGTGACGATGGCGGCGAGAAGAAAGCACAAGAAAATTTGCGCAAGGCTGAGGCTGCTTTAGCAGGAGAGAACTTCAATGAGGCTAAGTTGCAGATAGACAGTATCCGAATTCTTTACCCTAAAGCATTCGAGGCGAGAAAGCAGGGTGTGAAGCTGATGCAGCAAGTGGACTTAAAGGAGCAACAAAAGAGCCTGGTCTATCTGGATAGCATGATGGCAGTGAAGCAGGCGCAACTTGACTCTATTAAAGGTAACTTTGTGTTGGAGAAAGACACGGCTTATCAAGAGGTGGGTAATTATTTCTACCCCACCCAGACAGTGGAAAAGAACATAGGCCGTTCTTTCTTGCGCGGACAGGTAAATGAGTTGGGCGAGATGTCTCTTACTTCTATTTATTGTGCCGGAGGAACTTTGCATCACTCCGCAGTAAAGGTGAGTGTGGGAGAAACTTTTGCCGAAACCCCTGTTTCCAAAGACAGTTATGAAACGACCGACTTGGGACGTGTCATAGAGAAAGCTGACTATAAACTGGGAGAAGATGGCGGCGTTATCGGTTTCATCGTAGCCAATAAGGATAAGAATATCCAACTCCAATTCATAGGCGACAGAACATATAAGACAGCTATGCAGCCCAATGACCGTAAAGCGATAGTCGAACTAACAGAGCTGGCGCGTATCCTGTCGGGAATGGAGCAGATTCGTAAAGATAAGAAGGAAGCAAACCTGAAAATAGAGTTTGTGACCCGGAAGATGCAGGAAGAGGGGAAATAGTGGTTAATGGTTAGTGATTAGTGGTTAATGGGCTGCGCTGTTATGCCGCATGGCATTAATCACTAACCACTAATCACTAATCATTATTTACAGCCGTTTCAACGCCAACTTTATAACCTTCTCCACCGGGGCATCCGGCTCCTCTTTCAATATACCAGCCACCACCTTCATCGAAGCCGCCTGTGCAAATCCCAACATCGTAAGTGCCGCCACCGCTTCATCATGAATCTCAGAATTAGAAGCTGCAAACATTTCACTGGTCACCGTTTCCATGCCCGAAGCGGCAATCTTATCCTTCAAGTCCACAATGATACGTTGTGCTGTTTTCAGTCCGATGCCCTTTACCGTTTTCAGCAATTTATCATTGCCGGAGCTGATTACTCCGCATAGTTCGGTAGGGGATAAAGCCGAAAGAATCATTCTAGCCGTATTGCCGCCGATGCCCGAAACAGAAATAAGTAACAAAAATAACTCCCGTTCCTGTTTTGTCGAGAATCCGTAGAGTACATAAGCATCTTCCCGGATTGCTTCATAAATATAGAGCTTCGTACTACTCTGATTCTGAATAGCCGAGTATGTATTCAATGAAATATTGATGCCATATCCCAGTCCGTTACAATCTAAAACCACCATTGCCGGAGTAATCTCCGTAATGTCACCTTTAATATATTCTATCATTGTCGTATCATTTGATAATTTACAGTTCTTTGCAAAAGTAGGACTTCTATCTTTTAAATTATAAGTTAGGCAAGAATATTTTTAAATTATTAGGTCGGAGTGAACAAATAAACGGGGCAAAATGTTTAATTTTGCAACGAATTAACAGATAATCGTAAACTAAAACCAATAAAAGATGAAAAAAATTAGAGCAGCCGTTGTTGGATACGGTAACATTGGTCAGTATGTAGTGGAGGCTTTGGAAGCTGCTTCCGATTTTGAGATTGCGGGTATTGTTCGCCGTAGTGGTGCAGAAAACAAGCCTGCTGAGTTGGAACCTTATGCTGTTGTTAAAGATATAAAGGAATTAAAGGATGTTGATGTAGCTATCTTGGCTACTCCCACCCGTAGCGTAGAAAAATATGCAAAAGAAATCCTGGCTATGGGTATCAATACCGTAGACAGTTTCGATATTCACACACAAATCACTTCCCTTCGCCGTTCTTTGGACGAATCGGCCAAGGCAGGAAAGGCTGTTGCCATTATTTCTGCCGGTTGGGATCCGGGAAGCGACTCTGTAGTCCGCACTTTGCTGGAAGCGATTGCTCCGAAGGGCATTACTTATACTAACTTTGGCCCGGGACGTAGCATGGGGCACTCTGTAGCAGTGCGTGCTATCGACGGAGTGAAGGATGCTTTGTCTATGACTATTCCGGTAGGTACAGGCATTCACCGCCGCATGGTTTATGTAGAACTGGAAGAAGGAGCCGATTTCAAGAAGGTGGAAGCTGCCATCAAGGCCGATCCTTACTTTGTAAATGATGAAACTCATGTGTTGCAAGTACCTTGTGTAGACGATTTGAATGATGTAGGTCATGGTGTAAACCTGGTTCGTAAGGGCGTATCGGGAAAGACTCACAATCAGTTGTTCGAGTTTGATATGAAGATTAACAACCCTGCTCTTACAGCACAAGTACTGGTTTGCGTGGCTCGTGCTTCTATGAGACAACAGCCGGGATGCTATACTATGATTGAAGTTCCTGTAATTGATTTGCTGGAAGGCGATCGCGAGGAACTGATTGCTCATTTGGTATAAAGCACTTAAATAATTAGTATATTAAGAAATCTCTTCTCCGAATAATTCCGAGGAAGAGATTTTTTTATTTCCTTTGTGCTCATAAACAAAGAAATAAAACAATGATAGCAAGTATTGTATGGGACGTAGATCCGATGTTGTTTAAAATAGGTGGTTGGGAAGTACGCTGGTACGGACTGATGTGGGGACTTGGTTTCATCTTGGCTTACGAGATCGTGAGCCGTCTTTTCAAGAAAGAGAAGTATCCGGATAATTGGGCGGATATACTTTTTGTCTACTGCATAGTCAGCACAGTGATCGGTGCCCGGTTGGGACACTGCTTGTTTTATGAATGGGATTATTATAGCGCTCATCCTATTGAAATTTTCAAGATATGGAAAGGCGGATTGGCTAGTCATGGTGGTGTCTTTGCCATCATTTTGGCGTTGATGTGGTATTCCAAGAAGGTAACCAAGAAAAGCGTATGGTGGTTGTTCGACCGAATGATCCCTGCCGTGGCGGCAGTCTGCTTCTGCATCCGTTTTGGTAACTTGATGAATTCCGAGATCTTTGGTTATCCCACTACGCTGCCTTGGGGATTTGAGTTTGTCCGTTCTCGCGAGTGGCATCAGTTGTACGAAGGATTGCCCTGCCATCCCACTCAGATTTATGAAATGCTTTATTGTCTGGTAGCCGGTGTTACGGCTTGGGTGATGTATCATAAATATCATTTGCAGAAACATGTGGGACTGATTACGGGCGTGAGTTTGCTCATCTTTTTTGGCTCCCGTTTTGCTTTAGAGTTTATGAAGAATCCACAGGTTGCAGAAGAAGTGAATATGACTTTTAATATCGGGCAGTGGCTGAGTGTACCGCTGATTCTGCTTGGTGTGTACTTAATTTATAAGAGCAGAACAGCTAGAGAATAAATTGGAATAGTGGTAAAATGATCACTAATAAAGGTCGATCATTCATTTGAAAAAGATAATTGGAGAAAACGTTGCGTTCATGCTAATGAAATGCAGCGTTTTTTATTGATTTATAGAAAATTATGGGTAACTTTGCACAATCGAGGAATAAAAGTTAATGAATATGAAGAAAAGCATCTTATTATTATGTATCGTTTGTATGGCTTCTTGCTCTAAAACAGAAGATTTGTTTGATCGTGAGCGTATAGATGAAGAAGCGAAAGAAAATTTTCCGGTTGAAAATGTGGATCCCGATCATTCTTGGGAAACGGTTGGAGTGGCTACAATGACTGTTTCTGTAAATGAGGGAACAGGAGAGGAGTATGTTGTTAAATTCTATACAGCAGATCCTTTTAATGAAGAAAGTTATGCCATGTTATTGAAAAAGATAACATTGAATGATGGCAAGAATGCTACAGTTACTTTCGATGTACCTTCTGCTTTGCAATATATATATGTTGTAAGAGAAGATAAGAAATACAATAGACAGATGAAACCTGTTAGATTGTCTGAAGAAGCCAAGGGGGCAGTCTATTTTGGAAAGCAGAATAGGGCAAAAAGTCTGATGTCTCGCAGTGTTGCAGATGTAATATATCCTATGGCGTTAAACTCTGCAGCTATTGTTGAAGCATTTAAAACTCCGTCAAGAGAGGAACTGGAACAAATGGAATCATTTGGTGATGGATATAAATGGGGAACTACTACAGCTAAAACTTTTAAAGTCGATAAACAACCCAAATCTATAGAATTAGGAGGACTGGATAATATAACATTATATATAACGGCAAATATTGATCTAAACTCTTTGGCTTTAGGTACTAATACTAAAATACATATATTAACAGGTGGCAGTTTGGCATTGGATGCATTAAATATGCAAGAAAATGCGATGATAAGTGTACATCAAGGTGCAGAGTTTGCCATAAAGCAATCATTGAACCTGTCCAATGCAAATTTATACAATAGAGGTGAGATAAAAACGTCTACTGGCAGTTGTTCTGTTACCCAATCTGCTAAAGCACATATATACAATGAAGGTGAATTCTTTGATGATGACGATAAAAGAGCAAGCTTAAGTATAAATAATGACTGTTTTTTCGTTAATGCTAAAGATGTCGATCTTATAGATTTAACTTTAGCCGGAGGAGGGACTTTCATTAATGAGAATAATGGGGAAGTGGATATAAAGAATGTGACAACTGTTGGTGGTAATTGGGTAAATGCAGGAGAATTTGAAACCGATAAATTAAGTTATACTGATAGTAACAAATATTTATTCCGTAATGACTGTAAATTGCTTGTTAATGAAATGTTTACCATGAAACCTGCTACAGGTGCAACTTTTATAATGAATGGAAGTTCTACAATGCTTTGTAAACAAATGGATTTAAATCAAGCTACGATTCAATTGGGTAGTGGAGCCTTTGTAAAAGTAGAGAATAATATTCACTATGTAGATGGTAATAAGATAGTAGGCGCTGGAAATGACCTTGCTCTATTGTATGTGATAAATAATATCACATTTAATCAGAATCCGGGAAACCCGATAGTTTACAGTGGCAATTTGAGAGTAGTAGCGAAACATAATGGTAACTATGAGACTACAGAAGGTGCTTCTGTTATTCCGTTAGAACAAGTTAAGTTTCCTGCTGAAAATGACGGATGTGGCACAAACTTTGATACAGAAGGAGGTGGTAGGCCAAGTGGTGATACGGTTGCAATGTATACGTATGTTTTTGAAGATATGACCCGAGAGGTAGGTGACTTTGACTATAATGATGTTGTTCTATATGTGTCCGCTCCTGAAGATAATGGTGATGTCACTGTTCGATTGATAGCTGCTGGGGCTAGTAAAAAATTATGGATTGGATATAATGGAAAAGATCTGTTTGGTGAAGTACATAAAGCATTTGGTTGCGATGAAGGGGTTTTGATCAATACAGGAGGAGTAACCGCGCCTGAACCAGCGCCTGTGGTTGTAAATATTGGAGCAGGTAAATTATTGAGTCAAGCGGGAGATGTTTATATTTATGATGATGCTAATTATGAGATACATGTTGCAACTTTTAAGAAGCCTGGTCCAGGATATCCTCCTTATGGGCTTTGTATTCCAGGACAGTGGCCAAATCCTAAAGAACGTGTTAATATAGTTGGTATGTATCATTTCTTTGAAAAATGGGTGCAGGATAGAAATACATATACTAGATGGTATGAAGAATATATGAATATACCTGCATGGAAAGATAATGGTAATCAGTATCCATATGGTGATATTTAATATGTTATCATATTATTGGTGCTTAATAATATTAATTTTAAAACAAGTAGGAAAGTCTAGTGCAAAATTTATGTGCTAGACTTTGTCTTTTGAGATAAACATTCGACAAAGCTCCCTTGTCTCAATTCTCGTTTTGTATCACATCTTGCCTTTAGCCTATTTGTCTTGGCTATTCTATACTTCTGTGTGTTTCTTGTCTACATGTATATCATTCTGCCCTTCACCCCCTTCACCTCCCCATAATCCGCCATTTCATCGAAGAAAACAGGTGAATGACATCCTTTCACCCGGCCTTCACCCTATTCACCGGTTTTTATTGGAGTAGAGCTATCCTCCGGCATCGCCCTATACATCACATGTGGCGCCCGTCCATCTCTTTCTATCTTCTTCTCCTTGCTCCATTGCCGCAATTCGTTGCCCGCCTTTGTCTTCAGCAGTCCCGTTAGGGTGCAATATTTTTGGCAAGTGATGACAACATGTTCCTTCAGATACTTCTTCAGCAGCTCAAAGCGTTCTTTTTCCGAATACGTGGTAGACGAGGTCCGGAAACCATATTCCGCCCGTTCCAGTTTCCCCTTGGCGCGTACCTCCTTGCGGAATTGCCGGGTAGGCTTGAACTTCACGTTGTCAAAGTGCACCGAGACGGCGCGTATCTCGCTCTTGTCCGTCACTTTGCGGCAAGTCAGTGTAGCCGAGAAAGTGCCCAGTTCCCCCAACTTCACATTGTACCCGTCTGCCAGATAATTGGCGATAACCGTTTCCAGGTCACAGAACAGTCCCACGATAGTCCCTTCCTTGATGGTGGAACGCCGGGCAATCTCTTTGGCCAGGTCTTTCAGGTCTTTTGTACCCGATACTACAATCTGCGGATACAGAGTGGGTTGCTCCTCCTTTCCCTGTACATCGGGGGAGGTTCTAAAATCATACTTTGCTGCCATATTAATGGTTTTTAAAAGGGAGATTAAGTTATTTCTTACTGAAGGCTAAGGCTTTTCTTTCTGTTAACTTCTATAGTCTCCGCTAGTGGACCATACAGTCTATTATAGCAGACTGTATAGTCTCCCATAGTGGACTGTACGGTCTGCTAGCGGAGTCTGTCTTAATATTCAGTACAAAAGTACTTAATCATACTGGAAAAACCTATTAATCTATAGGGAAAAAGAGCTTATCTGGCAAAATACGATGCTTTTATTTCTGCAAGATGTATCATTTGTCGGAAAAAAGGAATTAAGGATGTTGGCCTTCATCAATAATTGGTCGCTTGGTGGTTTATAGTCGGAAGGATTTGCTTATATCCCATGTTGGATTGAAAAGAAAGGTGGCAGTATCCGAAATGCTAACAATTTCCGTCCTTTTGTATATAAAATAAACCTGCTCTTTTTGCTTAATAACTTATTTTTCACGTTTTTTGTAGCAAAGTCTAAATTCTAACAGATTATGAAAAAAGGTTTATTATGTGTACTGCTTTTGTGTACATTCTTTTCATGTATAAAGCATGAAGACGCGTATGTGGAAGGCGATGATAGTGCGAAGAAAAAAGAAGAGTATGACAAGGGATTTCCGGTGAAAGATATTGATCCGAAGCAGGATTGGAACTTGGCTAAGCAATTCATCGTTAATGTAAGTGTTAATTATGGCGGAGATGGTGAATATACGATTAAAATATATTCGGATAATCCGCGAAATGCTGATGTGAAGTCTTATTTACTGGGTGAATATACTGTGAAAGACGGTAGTATAAACGCCTTGTCTGTAGATGGGCTTTCTTCTTTTGAGTCTGTTTACGTTTGCTGTGTGGATGCAGCCAATGGTTATGTGATGAAAGAAGGTGCTGTAAAGGATGGAAAAACGACTGTTGCATTTGGGGTAATGTCTAACAGGGGAGTCTCAAAGGGAGTGGCTTCAAGAGTTGCTGGGGATTGGAAGGAGTTTGATGCTAAAGATATTTATGAATTGGTAAAGCCCGGTGGAGGTATTTTTAGAGAGGAGCATAAACCTAGTGATCCTAGTGTGATGAATAGTTACGAATTGGTTTCTACTGGAAAGTTTACAGTTTATGCTGTATATGGGGAGTCTACCAGTGAGGATAAATATGGATATTATTATTATGACCCACAGACAAATCCTTCTAGTAGTAATGAACTACAACTTCAGAAACTACTGGAAACACACGGAAATACTGTTGATTTTCTTTCTTATCGAAAAAAAGGTGAAACAGAGTGGACCAAATGGAACTTTTCCCCTTCTTCTGATAATGCAAGAGTTCTTGGAGAGAGTGAGAGGATTTCTTCTAAACCTTACACGATTGAAAATGTACCATCAGGATATAGAATCGGTTTTTATGTAATAAGTAGTTGGGGCATACCCTGGTGTAGTAATAAGAAATTTAATAGTAACCTTGAAATATCTGCAGTTATTAATCATAATGGCGTTCCTACTTATGTGGGACTAGAAGATAGTCCCGACTTTTCAGAATATACTGTCTTTGACTGTAATGATATTATATTTTATATTGACCCCAATGCATCTGAAAATATACCGGAAGTTATAGATCCTGAGAAACCGGTAGAAAAAAAGCCAATGTCGTGGATAATTGCTTGTGAAGACTTGGGCAGTGTAGGAGACTATGATTTTAATGATGTGGTATTTAGCGTGAGCCACGTTAGTGGAGAAAATACGGCTGTAGTTACCCCCTTGGCAGCAGGTGGAACATTACCGGCTAATATTTTGTATAAAGGTGAAGAAATAGGGGAAATCCATGCGCTGTTGGGCAGTAGCAATACCTCTACAATGATTAATACAAGTAATTGGGGAGAGGCAGGCACTCCTATAACTATAACAGTAGGAGCAGATTTTACCATGTCATCTAGTAATATGGGAGGTTTCTCGTTGAAAATAGGCGATGGCACGGCGACAATTACTGCCCCAGGCAAAGGTAAAGCACCGCAAATGATTTGTGTCCCCGGAGACTGGCAATGGCCAACCGAAAGAACCAGCATCGTATCAGCCTATAAAGGTTTTGGAGAATGGGGGGCAAATTATGGAACAAGCAAAGATTGGTGGCAAAAACCGACTGGTAATGTGATTAAACGTAACAATTAAATTCCTTTTGATATAAGAGAAGAAAGGTTGGTTCCCTACATGGAGAGTCAGCCTTTTTTTATTTCTATTTATTATCTCTGTCGTAATGGTTTATGCCAATGCCATATGTCTTTTTGATTCATCCACGGTGCTTTGGAAAGAGTGTATCCTTCGCCATGATGCGTGCTTATTATGATATTTCACAGAAAGACCGTTTTGAGGAACGCTTTGGCTATTTGTGGATTGGGAAGCATTTCTCAGGTGTTTAGTTACGATATAATAAACTATATAGAAATGGCGTGATAACCACTTGAAGATACTTGTTAAAGTACAAGGGTGAAAGCAAATAAAAGAGTTTGCTTTCACCCTTTTCTTCGATGAAATGGGGCAAAATGAGATGCAACAGTGTGAAAACACATTGGATAAAAACAGATTCCAGCCCATAATTTCCCGTTTGTTCACTAGGAATGTTACATTTGCAAGTACTTTTGTTTCATGAAACATTTTTGTTATCAGTTGCAACATTTGTTACGGTCTGTCCTTGGGGAATCGTGCATCTTTGCATCACAATCCGATGCGGGATTGCAGAACAAGAATGTTAACTGAATATTAAATCTAAAAAAGGAACGTATGAAAAAGACATTTCTTTGCGCACTACTTTTATTAATGTGTGCCATAGTACAGGCTCAAGACCTGACGGTACGAGGGAAAGTAATTTCCAAAACAGACGGCGAACCGATCATCGGGGCGACGGTGGTCGAAACAAATCAAACAACAAACGGGACTATTACCGATTTTGACGGTAACTTTACATTGAACGTAAAGCAGGGGACAGAACTGATGGTTTCCTATGTGGGTTTCAAATCTGTCCGCGTGAAAGCGCAAGCTACACTGAACGTTACCTTGGAGGAAGACTCCGAAATGCTGGAAGAAGTTGTGGTAACCGGTTATTCAACTCAGAAGAAGGCCGATTTGACCGGTTCAGTTGCCGTTGTTTCCACCAAAACATTGAAGACTACTTCGGATGCCGACCCAATGAGGTCTTTGCAGGGCAAAGTGCCGGGCATGACCATTACCGCCAACGGTTCGCCCAGTGGCACCGGTACGGTGCGCATCCGTGGTATCGGTTCTTTTAATTCATCACAAGACCCCTTGTATGTAGTGGACGGAGTGCCTACTACCCGTGCCCTGAACTCATTGAATACCAACGATATTGAAAGTATGCAAGTATTGAAAGATGCGGCTTCCGCTTCCATCTATGGTTCGCGTGCATCAAACGGCGTTATTATCATTACTACAAAGAAAGGTAAGAAAGCTGATAAGGTAAAGGTGGATTTCTCGGCTAATCTGACTGCACAGTTCTATACTTCCCAGTCCTTAATGAAGCTATCTAATACATCAGAATATGCGACAGCTATGGCCCAAGCTGCTTTGAATGATGGTCTGGACCCGGTGGCTTATGCCGGTAATTATGGCCTGAACTTGAATGCCCCGACCGGTACACCTATTACAGTGTGGAATCCGGCAACCGGAAAGTATGTGGATTATACGGTAAACGGCCGGTATGATGGCTATATCAACCAGAAGAAGACCATGAGATACTCGGATACAGATTGGCTGGACGAGATCTCCCGTACAGGATTCTCACAGAATTATGATTTATCTCTCTCACATGCCAATGACAAGCATTCTACGATGTTTTCTTTAGGTTATAAAAAGAACAATGGTATTTTGAAATATACAGATTTTGAAAACATCTCAGCCCGTATGAATTCTTCCTACAATGTGAACAAGTACCTCACTGTTGGTGAGAACTTTACGGTGACTTATACCAGCCAGGTGGATTGTGCTCCGATGGAAAATGCTTTGAAGATGGCGCCTACCGTTCCTGTATATGAAGAAGATGGTGAAACTTTTGCCGGTCCTGTAGGAGGCATGAGTGACCGCCAGAACCCGTTACGCGAATCTTATTATAACCGTGACAACCATTTGGACTACTGGCGTTTGTTTGGTAATGGCTATGTGGAACTGAAGCCTGTAAAAGGCTTGGTCATCCGTTCCAATTTCGGCATTGACCATTATTCTTCATTTATTAATGCAATGACAAATACCTATCATTCGGATATTGTCAATAATGACATTGCAAAGACTACACTTTCTCATAATAATGAAACAAACTGGACATGGTCCAATACGGCTAACTATAATTTCCAGATTGCGGGCAAGCATGATTTCACCGTGTTGCTGGGTACTGAAATGTCCAAGCAGTCGGTCATTGACTTTTCAGCTTATTCAGAAGAATATGCATTGGAAGATAAAGACTATATGTGGCCGAATGCGGCAACGGGTACCATGCGAAATACCGGAGCTAAGGTGGGTTACAGGTTGGCTTCTTTCTTTGGCAAGCTGGATTATAATTTTGACGACCTGATTTTGGCATCATTCACTATCCGTCGAGACGGTTCCTCCCGTTTCGGTAAAGACAACCGTTGGGGAACTTTCCCGGCAGCTACATTGGGTGTACGTCTGTCCAAACTGTTACAAAAAGACTGGATGGACGATTGGAAACTCCGTCTCTCTTGGGGGCAGACCGGTAATCAGGCTATTGACAACAATGCACAGTTCGGACTGTATGTGGCCGATTATGGCTTGGATCGTGTCACTTCCACTGCTTATGATTTGTTGTTGCAATATTCGGGAACTTTCCCGTCAGGATACCGTGCCACTCAGCTCGCCAATCCTAATTTGAAATGGGAGTCGGCCGAACAGTTCAATATCGGTACGGACTTCAGCCTTTTCCAAGGCAGTCTGTATGGTTCTGTGGATGGATATGTCAAAAATGTAGATGATATGTTGATAAACCCGGCTTATCTGGGTGCTTTGGGTGAAGGTGGCGCATCATGGGCAAACGGTCCTTCCCTGCGCAACTGGGGTATGGAGTTTGCTTTGGGCTATCGCAAGACATTGGCTTGCGGACTGGGAATTGATGTAAACGGTAATTTGGACTTCTTCCGCAACAAGGTGACTTATCTTCCGGAAACTTCAACCGGCTCTTATGCCCATACTACAACGGAGAATCTTGTGCAGTCCGGCCAGCCATACGGTTCTATCGTGGGTTATGTAGTGGAAGGCATCTTTCAAAATCAGGCAGAAGTGGACGCTTCAGGACAACCGAATGCACGTGTGGGAGGTTTGAAATATGCAGATCTGGATGGCAAGAACGGCATCACAGCCGATGACCAGGACTGGATCTACAATCCCGTTCCGGCGTTCTCTTATGGATTGAACATAGCATTGAATTACAAAGGATTCGATTTCAGCATGTTCTGGCAAGGAGTATGTGACAAGGATGTGTATAACAACCAGAAATTCCAGACAGACTTCTGGAGCATTACCGATGCAGGCTCAAACAAAGGAAACCGCCTGTTGGGTGCATGGACTACCGGCAATACCGGTTCTACCATTCCGGCACTGACCACTAATAATACTGCCGACGAAGGCCGGGCTTCTACCTATTATGTAGAAAACGGTTCGTATCTGAAACTGCGCAACCTGCAATTGGGATATAACCTGCCTGAATCATTCTTGTCCAAATTCAAGATGGGTAGTGCACGCATCTATCTATCAGGACAGAACCTGCTGACCATCAAGAGTAAGAGTTTGACCTGTCCTGATCCCGAAAACCCGGATTGGAATTATCCGTTGGCTACTTCTGTTTCATTTGGTCTGCAACTTGGTTTTTAATATTTAAAAAGAAGAAATTATGAAAAAGATATATACACTGATAGCAGCTTGCCTCATGGGCTTGACTTTGACTAATTGCGATGACTTTCTGGATTATAATCCTACTGCGGTGATTGATGAGGATAAGGCTTTCTCTGATCCCGACAAGATGGTGAATGCGGCTTATGCCATGCTGGGCGATTGCTGGTATGCATATCCGTTCAACCTGTTCCCTTATGGCGACATTACTTCGGATGACTGTCTGAAGGGTGGTTCGGGAACGACTGATACCGGTTATCATCCTTTTGAAATCTGGTCTACGCTGACGGCTACCACTCCGGGTGAAATGGATGAGCTGTGGTATCGCTTGTATTGTGCTGTTTCCCGTTGTAACCGCGCATTGGTTTCTTTGGACAGAAACGGGGCTGACAAACTGGGAGAAAGTGTGAAGGAGCAACGCATTGCAGAAGTGAAGTTTCTCCGTGCGCATTTCTATTATAAACTGATCACTGTGTTCCGTCAGGTTCCCTGGATTGACGAAGTGGCATATTCCAATAATACCATCGAACAAATTCGCAATGATGAGTTCTCGTATGAGGAATTGTTTGGCAAAGTGATTGCCGACTTTGAAGAGGCTTATAAAGTATTGCCGGAAAAGCAGACAGAAGGAGGACGGACGAACAAGGTTGCCGCCGCCGCTTATCTGGCAAAATGTTATTTGAACTTGGCATGGGGAGACGGCTATGAAGCCACTACGGGCGAGAGCCACTTAAATGAGGGCTATATGCAGAAGGTAGTGGACTATACGAATGAAGTGGTAAACTCCGATTATGGTTATCTGGAAGACTATGGAGATATTTTCTTGCCGGAGCATAAGAATAGCAAAGAATCTGTATTTGCCGTACAGTGTTCCGACTATCAGAATGATAATACAAGTTATGGTCGTGCCAACTGGTCTAACGTGCTGAACGGATGTTGGGGCATGTGGTCTTGTGGATGGGATTTCCATAAACCGTCACAGAACTTGGTGAATGCGTTCAAGACTGAAAACGGTTTGCCGATGTTTGATGATTTTAATGATGAAATAAGTTATCCGGTTAACGGACAGGTGAACAGCCAAAAATGGGATCCGCGCTTATTCCATACAGTGGGTATGCCCACCTATCCGTACAAATACGAAGCTGAATACATGATGACGAAGAATAATTCGCGTACGCCGAATACGTATGGTTATTATACTTCCTTGAAGGAAGTTCCGCAGCGTTCAAAGGGGGAAACATACAACGGGTCTTGGCAGGCATTTGATATGAATGACTATGTATTCCGTTATACGGATGTGATGTTGATGCGTGCCGAGGCTTTGATTGAACTAGGCAAGCTGAGTGAGGCTCGTACTATAATCAATGATATTCGTCAGCGTGCGGCCAATTCGGTGGACAAGCATATTGCCTATGCAAAGGAGCAGTGCGAGATTGCCCTTTATCCGGAATCTTATTTCCAGAATAAAGAAACGGCACGCAAATGTTTGCGTTGGGAGCGTCGGCTGGAGATGGCAATGGAAAATGGACGTTACTTTGACTTACGTCGTTGGGGAGTTGCCTCGGAAACACTGAATGCTTATTTTGCAAGTGAACAGAATAGTGTGTATGACGGACAGACCTATGGACAATATTATAAGGATGCTCATTACGAGGCAGGTAAGAATGAATTTTTCCCGATACCTTATAACCAGTTGTACTATATTCCCGGATTGTACACTCAGAACAAAGGATATTGATAAGTTAGGTGTAGGTTTGTTTTTTAGAGAGGTAAAAAGACTTTTCAGGCTTTATCGTGTTATTAATTTGAAATTTAGTATATCATGAAGAATATCATAATGTTTCTCATCATTTTCTTGATGAACGTATGCATCAGCACGGCGCAGCACGCCACCGGTTTGAAAGTCCATCATTTGGGCGCAAACCATACCTTGATACAAGTTCTTGAACAACAGAAATATCTGTTGCTGCCAGTTGAAGAAGCTGCTCCCGAAGCGACTGTACATGTCTTGCTTGATAATAAGATTGATCAGACAATCCAAGTCCGGCTGGCAGTCAGTCGTGTAGATTATTTGGTTCCTTTTGAACTGGATTCCTATAAAGATGCAAATGTATCGTTGGACATCCATACCGGCAATACCCGTGCCAATGTGCGGGATGCCATGGCGGATGCCTGCTGGGGGGAAATAACGTTGAGCAATACGTATGAGGTGGAGAATCAGGAAAAATTCCGTCCGCTTTACCATCACACACCGCTCTATGGCTGGATGAACGATCCTAACGGCATGTTTTACAAGGATGGTACGTATCACCTTTATTTCCAGTATAATCCCTACGGCTCTATGTGGGGAAATATGAACTGGGGGCATTCTTCCAGCAAAGACCTCGTTCACTGGGAACATCATCCGGTAGCGATTGCGCCCAATGGTTTGGGAACTGTTTTCAGTGGAAGCAGTGTGGTTGATAAAGAAAATACAGCCGGATTGGGTAAGGATGCAGTCATTGCCATTTATACTTCTGCCGGTGCCAGCCAGATGCAAAGCCTGGCATACAGTCTGGATAATGGCATGACTTTTAAGAGCTATGAAAAGAATCCTATTATTACATCGGATAAGGAATGCCGCGACCCGAATATGTTTTGGCACGAAAAGAGTGGAAAGTGGATTTTGGTGCTTGCCGCTGCTTTGGAAAAAGAAATGTGGATTTATTCATCACCCGACTTGAAGAACTGGACAAAAGAGAGTGCGTTCGGCAAAGGTTATGGCGAACAGGAAGGTGTGTGGGAATGTCCCGACTTGATGGAATTACCGGTTCGTGGCACAGACCGGACCAAATGGGTCTTGATTTGCAATATCAATCCCGGCGGACCTTTCGGCGGTAGTGCGTCACAGTATTTTGTCGGCGATTTTGATGGAAAGACTTTTACTTGTGACTCCAAGCCCGAAGTGACCAAATGGATGGATTATGGCAAGGATCATTATGCTACCGTATCATGGAGCAACACGCCTGAGAAACGTCATACGGTCATTGCATGGATGAGCAACTGGCAGTATGCCAACAATGTGCCTACACAGCAATATCGCAGCGGCAACTCTTTACCGCGGGATTTGGAATTGTACCAAGGCAGAGATGGAGAATGTTATCTGGCTACTTCCCCGGCTCCCGAAGTGAAAGCGTTGCGTGGCAAGAAAGCAATGAAATATGGCTCTTTCTCGGTCGGAACAAAGAAAGTGGGCAAGAAACTGCCGGTGGAAAACAGTGGAATCTGTGAAATAGAGCTGGAGTTGACAGGCCGTTCATCGGACGTTGTCTATATTACATTAGCTAATGCACAGAATGAGGAAACAGTCATGGCCTATGATTTGACGAAACATACTTTCAGCATGGATCGCACAAAGAGCGGCTTGGCGGATTTCAGTAAGGATTTCCCGGCTGTGACGGTGGCTCCTTGTCCGGAAGGTGAGAAACAGTCTTTGCGCCTGTTCATCGACCGTTGCAGCATAGAAGCTTTCGAAGGTGAAGGACGTTTTGCCATGACAAACCTTGTTTTCCCCGAAGAACCCTATACTACGATTGCCGTATCTACCGAAAAGGGTAGCTGCCGTGTCAATAATCTGACTGTATATCCTTTGAATGTGAACAAATAAAACAGCAGACTTATGAAAAACAATAAGAATAATTTATATATGAGGTTGATCCCGGTAATGCTGTGCTTCTTTGCCATGGGATTCGTAGACTTGGTAGGTATTGCTTCAAATTATGTAAAGGAGGATCTGGGTCTGACAGATTCGGAAGCGAATATATTTCCATCACTGGTTTTCTTCTGGTTCCTTATCTTCTCTGTGCCTACGGGTATATTGATGAATAAGATAGGACGGAAAAAAACGGTACTTTTAAGTTTGGTTGTCACCTTTGCCTCCTTGCTGATTCCTGTTTTTGGAGACAGCTACACCATTATGTTACTTTCATTCTCTTTGTTGGGAATTGGTAATGCGCTGATGCAGACTTCCTTAAATCCATTGTTAAGCAATGTCATTGTGGGAGACAAGTTGGCCAGTACGCTTACTTTCGGACAGTTTGTCAAGGCGATAGCTTCTTTCCTTGCTCCGTATATTGCCATGTGGGGGACAATGCAGGCAATTCCTACTTTCGGACTGGGATGGAGGGCACTATTCCCTATTTATATGGTTATTGCTGTTCTTGCTGTAGTATTGTTAGGACTCACTCCGATTGAAGAAGAAAGGCCTGATAAAGCATCCGGATTTAAGGAATGCTTCGCTTTGCTGGGGCGTCCGTTTATTCTGTTATCCTTCATTGGCATCATGTGCCATGTGGGTATTGATGTAGGTACGAATACTACGGCTCCTAAGATTTTGATAGAACGGCTGGGCATGACATTGGCAGATGCCGGATTTGCCACCAGCTTATATTTTATCTTCCGTACTATCGGTTGCTTCCTGGGGGCTTTTATTTTGCAAAAGGTATCTGCCAAATTATTCTTTGCTATCAGTGTATTGTGCATGTTGGCGGCGATGCTGGGATTATTTGTTTTTCATACGCAAACTATTATCTATATTTGTATTGCGTTGATTGGTTTCGGTAATTCCAATGTGTTTTCCATTGTCTTTTCGCAGGCGTTGTTTGCCGTGCCCGACAAGAAGAATGAGGTATCCGGACTGATGATTATGGGATTGTTTGGTGGAACAGTGTTCCCTTTGGCTATGGGAATTGCCAGTGATGCCATGGGACAGACCGGAGCTGTGGCGGTGATGACGGTGGGAGTGATTTATTTGCTAGTCTATACTTTTAAAATTAAACATAAATAGAAAATACCATGAATGACATTATCGTAGGAATGGGTGAGGCACTATGGGATGTGCTGCCCGAAGGAAAGAAAATAGGTGGCGCTCCGGCAAACTTTGCTTATCATGTGTCACAGTTTGGTTTAGACAGTTGTGTGGTCAGTGCGATAGGGGATGACAAGCTGGGTAATGAGATACTGGAGAATTTTGATAGCAAGAACTTGAATTACTTGATAGAGAAGGTGCCTTATCCCACCGGTACGGTGCAAGTGGAACTGGATGCAGAGGGTGTGCCGATGTATGATATTAAAGAAGGTGTGGCATGGGATAATATTCCTTTCACTCCGGCACTGGAAGAATTGGCAAAGAAGACTCGTTCCGTATGTTTCGGGTCATTGGCACAGCGTAGCGTGGTGTCAAGGGAAACCATTAACCGTTTTTTGGATGCGATGCCCGACGGGGAGGGGCAATGCAAAATCTTTGATGTGAATCTGCGCCAGGGATTCTACACCAAGGAGATTCTTTGTAACTCTATGAAGAAATGTAATATATTGAAGATTAATGATGAGGAATTGGTGACGGTGAGCCGCATGTTTGGTTATCCGGGTATCGATTTGCAGGATAAGTGTTGGATTCTTCTGGCTAAGTATAATTTAAAGATGTTGATTCTTACTTGTGGGGTGAATGGCAGTTATGTCTTTACGCCGGGTGAGATTTCGTTTGTAGAAACTCCCCGGGTGGAGGTGGCAGATACGGTAGGAGCAGGAGATTCGTTTACTGCTACCTTTGTAGCGGCTGTGCTGAAAGGGAAATCGGTTGCTGAGGCTCATAAGTTGGCGGTGGAAGTTTCTGCGTATGTATGTACACAGAATGGGGCGATGCCTCAATTGCCGGCGTGTTTGAAGGAAGGGGTGGTTTAAATGGAATAACGGGATGGAAATGAATTGTTTAAGGTAAACCTCCACCGTAGGGGCGGATTGAATCCTCCCGAATGCATCCACAGATACGCCATTGGGATGTTATCGGGCAGATTCAATCTGCCCCTACGGTGGACGGCAATGCTAGTCATTTCCATCCCGAAATGAATAAAACCATCCCCCTTGTCCCCCTTCCTTCTTTTCACTTTTCTCTATAGATCCTTGCTTTATTACCTGTTACCTTTTATCTTTGTTACAAAGAAACACCCTTGAAGAACATGAAAAACTACCTTTTATTTTTAATCTTGTGCCTTGCCGGAATCATGATGTCGTGCACTCGGCAACACACACGCTATCGCATCGGCGTATCCCAATGCAGCGATGACGAATGGCGCCATAAAATGAATAATGAAATGGTACGCGAAGCGTTGTTCTACGATGGTGTAGAAGTAGAAATCCGCACAGCCAAAGATAACAACCGGAATCAGATAGAAGACATCAAATATTTCATAGACCGAAAAGTAGATCTACTGATTGTAGCACCCAATGAAGCGGCTGCCATCACCCCTGTGATAGAAAAAGCCTATCAGCAAGGAATCCCCGTAGTAGTGGTAGACCGGAAAACCCTGTCGGATAAGTACACGGCTTTTGTGGGAGCTGATAACTATGAAATAGGAAAGGACGTGGGGCAATACATCATTAACCGCCTAAATAAGACCGGTAAAATTCTGGAAATAACAGGACTGGAAGGCTCTACCCCCGCTATGGAAAGACATAAAGGTCTGGTAGACGCTTTGGCGGAAGCGCCCGGAGTAGAATTGACAGCCAGCGTAGATGGTGGATGGCTGCAAAGTGTGGCAGCAGAGAAGATGGATTCCATACTCTCCACAGCCGGGGATATTGATTTAGTCTTTGCCCAAAATGACCGCATGGCTATCGGCGCCTATCTGTCTGCCAAACAGAAAAATCAGGAACATGAAATGCTGTTTGTGGGCATCGACGCCCTGCCCGGCAAAGAATATGGAGTGGAGCAAGTAATAACGGGAGTACTGGATGCCACCTTTATCTATCCCACAGGCGGCGACAAAGTGATACAGATAGCAATGGATATTCTGGAAAAGCGTCCGTTTGAACGTGATACTAAGTTATCAACAGCCCTTGTTGATAAAACAAACGCTCGCGTTATGCAGTTACAGACCGACCATATCACCGAACAGGATGGAAAGATAGAGCGACTGAATAACCAAATTGACGATTACCTTTCGCGCTACTCCGCTCAAACCATGTTTCTGTATGCGTGCCTCATTATATTGGTCTTGTTTGCTACCCTGTTGGCTATCATTGTGCGTGCCTACTGGACTAAGAACCGCATGAATATGGAACTTTCCCGGCAAAAGCAAAAACTGGAAGAACAACGCGACCAATTAATCAGTCTTTCCAAACAGTTGGAAGAAGCAACCCATGCCAAACTGGTGTTCTTTACTAACGTTTCCCATGATTTCCGAACCCCGCTTACGTTGGTGGCCGATCCTGTGGAGCAATTACTGGGTGGAGATCCGCTTACCCCCAAGCAACAGTCCTTATTAAAAGTGGTTCACAAGAATGTGACTATCCTGCTGAGGCTGGTCAATCAGATTCTCGATTTCCGTAAATATGAGAATGGAAAACTGGAATTGATGCGTACAAATATGGATCTCAGGGCACAGTTGCAGGAATGGAGCCACTCTTTCCAGTCGCTGGCAGTAAAGAAGCATATCCATTTTGCATTGAATGCCGGAGATGGGCAAACGGGTTACCGGATGGCACTGGATGCGGAAAAGATGGAGCGCATTTATTTCAACTTATTATCAAATGCCTTTAAGTTTACGCCCGAGAACGGAAGCATCTCAGTTACCCTTTCTTCTTTCATAAAGGAGGATGGCAAGAGATATGCCCGTTTGGTTATTGCCGATACGGGGACGGGGATCTCTGCCCAGCACATCCGTCATATTTTCGACCGTTTTTATCAGATTGATGTAAACCATGCAGGTTCCGGTATCGGCTTGGCGTTGGTCAAGGCTTTTGTGGAACTGCATGAGGGGACTATTGCGGTAGACAGTACGGAAGGGAAGGGGACTGTTTTTACAATAGACTTGCCTGTTATCGTAATGGAAGAAGCAGGCGCGGTGCAAGAAGTTCACGAAGCCCGAATCACGCAGCAGGCTGTGGTAGAAGAATTGTCGGATTTGGAAACGGAAGAGGTTGCTCCGGATGAGAATAAGGAATGTGTCTTGATTATTGATGATAATGCAGATGTGCGGGACTATGTGCGCTCTTTGCTGAAAGATGATTATGCCGTGATAGAGGCTGCCGATGGGCGTGCAGGACTGAAAAAGGCGATGAAGTATGTGCCCGATGCCATTATATGTGATGTGATGATGCCGGTGATGGATGGATTGGAATGCTGCAAACAGTTGAAAAGTGAGTTGCAAACTTCTCATATTCCGGTGATGCTGCTCACGGCTTGTTCGCTGGATGAACAGCGCATACAGGGTTTTGAGTGTGGGGCAGATTCGTATATTGCCAAGCCATTTAATTCAAAACTCTTACTGGTGCGCCTTCGCAATTTGATTGATAATCATAAGCGGTTGAAACAATTCTTTGGGGATAGGACCACGTTGTCCAAAGAATCGGTGAGCGAAGTTGATAAAGGATTTGCAGATCGTTTCCGCCGGTTGATAGAGGATAATTTATCAGATTCGGAACTGAGTGTGGAGGATTTAGGCAGTAAGATGGGATTAAGCCGGGTGCAGTTGTATCGGAAGATCAAGGCATTGACTAATTATTCTCCTGTGGAGCTTTTGCGCATTGCGAGGTTAAAGAAGGCTGCTTCTTTGCTGGCTTCATCAGAGAAAACAATATCTGAGATAACATATGAGGTAGGTTTCACCTCACCGTCTTATTTTACGAAATGCTATAAAGAGTATTTCGGGGAGAATCCTACTGATTTCTTGAAACGGAAAGGATAAGAAATACATATGGTGTCAAAACTAAAATTGGCTATCCTTTTGCTGTAGGGGCAGATTGAATCTGCCCGATAGCATCCGAATGGTGTATCTGTGGATGCATTACTCCCAAGGTCGTGACCGCTGGTTCGGGCGGATTCAATCCGCCCCTACGTTGAACCATTTGATAGTTACTTTGGAGTTTTGAACCCTAGTTATATCAAATTAAACTTTATATCAGCGTCGATAAATCCTTCTCCGCCACAAAAGACAGATTATTAAGAATAATCACCTCCCGTGCCCTATCCGGATTATCCGTTCGGAAAATCAATATCCCTTTATTCCCCAGCAAGAAAGAATACAGATAAGTAATTCCAATCTTTGCCTCACTAAAAATAGTAATAGCATCTGCCGCCCGTCCCGGCTGGTTATCCAGCGTAATGGCAAATACATCCGAAAGCGCCACGGATATACCGGCTTCTTTCAATGTATCATAAGCCCGCTTAGGTTCCGAACAGATAATACGGTAAATGCCATATTCCACCGTATCGGCAATGGTAGAAGCTATCAACTGGATATGAGCTTCTTTTAATAAGTTCAATACTTTCTGTAATGTCCCCGATTTGTTTTCAATGAAGACGGATAATTGTTGTATAGTCATAAACTTATTTTTTAAAAGGTTTTACGTAAGTCTTTTACTCGGACAGCTTTTCCCTCCGATTTAGGTAGGCTTCCTTTGGGAACCAACTTCACACGTGGGGTAATCAGTATCTCATCTTTCAGTTGGCGGGTGATTTCGCGGGTAAGCGCCTGCAGGCGTCCGTAGTCATCCGTAAACAACTGGCTCAATTCCACTTCCACTGTCATTTCATCATTAGATTCGGCTGTCTCAAGCGTAATGAGGTAATCGCTGCCCAATTCCTTGAACTGCATCAATACGGTTTCTATTTGTATCGGGAAGATGTTAACTCCCTTCAATATGATCATATCATCGCTGCGGCCCTTCATTCTATCCAGGCGTTTGTGATGGCGTCCGCAAGGACATTCGCCCGGCAGGATGCGGGTGAGGTCACGGGTGCGGTATCTCAGCAACGGCATTGCTTCGCGGTTGATGGTGGTCAATACCAGTTCGCCTATTTCGCCATCGGGTACAGGCTCCAAAGTGTCGGGATTAATGATCTCTACTATATAATAATCTTCCCAAATGTGCAGGCCGTTTTGCTCGCGACATTCAAAGGCTACACCCGGGCCGCACATTTCGGACATACCGAAGGAGTTGTAAGCTTTCACGCCTAACATATCTTCAATGCGGCGGCGTTGTTCCTCGGAATGGGGTTCGGCTCCGATGATTAAAGTTCTCAGTTTGGTGTCGCGCCGCGGATCAATGCCCATTTCTTCCATCACCTCATAGATGCGTGCTGCATAGCTGGGGATGGCATGCAAGGCAGTAGTGCCAAAGTCCGTGATGAATTTCAATTGCCGTTTGGTGTTTCCGGCTGCTGCGGGAACGGTCAGCATTCCCAGGCGCTCGGCTCCATACTGGAAACCCAGTCCGCCAGTAAACATTCCGTAGCCGGAAGAATTTTGAAAGACATCACCGGGACGCAACCCCACCATATAGAGGCAGCGTGCGATGGCATTTGCCCATTCGTCCAAGTCCTTCTGTGTATGAAGGATAACTGTGGGGTTGCCGGTCGTTCCACTGGAAGAATGGAGGCGCACTGTTTTCTCCAAGGGTACGGATGCCATGCCGAAAGGGTAAGTATCGCGCAAATCTTGCTTGGTGGTGAATGGAATTTTTTGCAGGTCATCCAGTGAATGAATATCATCCGGGCTCAGATGGTGCTCTGCAAACCGTTGTTTATAGAAAGGGGAATTCATGCAATGACGGACTGTCTTTTGCAGGCGTTCCAATTGCAATTTCTCGATTTCGGGCCTTGTCAGGGTCTCTAACTCTTTGTGTAAATACATAGTATTTTCTGTTTAGTTGGTTATCAGTCCCACAAAAATAGAAAAAAATATAATGCGGTTGGGAATAAGCTGACAAAATATGTATCTTTGGAGGATTTTAATTTAAAAATGTGATGAAAAAGACTTTATTTATAATAGGTATGTTGCTGGGGGTACTTTCGTTACACGCCCAGGATATGAAAACATTATTCATTGCCATGCCCGATTCGGTAGCTCCTTTATTGACGAAAGTGAACAGGGAAGACTTTGTGGATTTCCTGGCAAGCAATATGAAAGCGGAAGTGAAGAACCGTTTTGGCAAGCCTTCCGAACTGAAGAAGCTGACGGATGATTATTTGTTTCTGCAAACCACGGAACGCAGCAGCATGGAAATGAAGTTGTTGCCATTGAATGATTCCGTGAAAGTGATTTGTGTGGTAAATACGGTTTGCGGTCCGGCTTGTGATAGTGAAGTCCATTTTTATGATACGCAGTGGCAGGAGTTGGCGCAGCATGATTTTATTCAGCTTCCTGCTGTCGATGCTTTTTATCTGTCTGTTGATACAGTGAGTAATGAGGATTACATGGCTACCAGGGAAAAGGTAGATATAGAGTTGGTTAAGGCAAACTTATCGGAAGATAAACCGGTGATTACCTTTACATATACTACTCCGGATTATCTGGCAAAGGAAACCAGGGAAAAACTGGCTGCTTATTTAAAGAAAGAGCCGATAGTGTATGAATGGGAAGATGGAAAATATTCCGCCCCTACAGAACAACCATAACAAAAATAAAAGGCTGCATTCTCTTTCGGGATGCAGCCTTTTATTTTGAAACTTATTTGTAAAGTTACAAATTACTTTTTCATACGGTTACCGTAACGGCTCATGAACTTATCAACACGACCAGCAGTATCCACCAATTTAGATTTACCAGTGTAGAACGGGTGTGATGTGCTAGAGATTTCAATCTTTACAACCGGATAAGTTTCACCTTCGAATTCGATGGTTTCTTTAGTTGCAACGGTTGACTTTGACAAAAACATATCGCCGTTTGACATATCTCTGAATACGACAGGACGATAATTTTCAGGATGAAGACCTTTTTTCATTTCAGTATATTCTTTTATTGTTATTATTTTACTTGTTTGGTAAACAAAATAGGGTGTAATGGTCCATTTTGGACCGCAAAGATACAGCTTTTCTTTGAAACAGAAAAAACTTCGGGATATTTTTTCTTCTAAAAGCCTTATTTTCTTTATTCGTGGTATTGTAAGTAGTATTGCAAGGTGGACATTACAATATTATCAGTTTAAGACTATTTGCATAGAAAATAGTTAATAAAATCATTTTCCATGAGATATTTTTAGGGCGAAGTTGCCATAGTTAGCGCATTTATGATTACTTTTGCAGTGGAATTTAATTCACTAACAATTATAAATATTAGAACAATGGTTAATTACAAAGATTTAGGTCTGGTAAACACAAAGGATATGTTTGCTAAGGCTATCAAAGGTGGATATGCAATCCCTGCATTCAACTTCAATAACATGGAACAGATGCAGGCTATCATTAAGGCTGCAGTAGAAACAAAATCTCCGGTTATCTTGCAGGTATCTAAAGGTGCTCGTCAGTATGCTAACGCTACTTTGTTGCGTTACATGGCTCAGGGTGCTGTAGAATATGCAAAAGAATTGGGTTGCGCACATCCTGAAATTGTTCTTCACCTTGACCATGGAGATACTTTCGAAACATGCAAAAGCTGTATCGACTCAGGTTTCTCTTCTGTAATGATCGACGGTTCTCACCTGCCTTACGAAGAAAATATCGCTTTGACTAAGAAAGTAGTTGAGTATGCTCATCAGTTTGATGTAACTGTAGAAGGTGAACTGGGTGTTTTGGCCGGTGTGGAAGATGAAGTTTCTTCTGACCATCATACTTATACTGACCCTGAAGAAGTAATTGATTTCGCTACTCGTACAGGTTGCGACTCATTGGCTATCTCTATCGGTACTTCTCACGGTGCTTACAAATTTACTCCGGAACAGTGTACTATTGATCCTGCTACAGGTCACATGGTTCCTCCTCCCTTGGCATTCGAAGTATTGGATGCTGTAATGGAAAAACTTCCGGGATTCCCTATCGTTCTTCACGGATCTTCATCAGTTCCCCAGGAAGAAGTTGAAACTATCAACAAATATGGTGGCGCTTTGAAAGCAGCTATCGGTATTCCTGAAGAATGGTTGCGTAAAGCTGCTAAGTCTGCTGTTTGCAAAATCAACATCGACTCAGACTCTCGCTTGGCTATGACTGCTGCTATCCGTCAGGTATTCGCTGAAAAACCGGCTGAATTCGACCCACGTAAGTACTTAGGTCCGGCTCGTGATAACATGGAAAAACTGTACAAGCACAAAATCATCAACGTGCTGGGTTCAGACAACAAATTGGCTGAATAATAAATCATTCATCCTATATAATAAGGAGAGGCTGCTATCTTGCGATGGCAGCCTTTCTTTTTGGGGGATATAAAACGATCAGGGCATATTTCTGTATTTTAAGGGAGATACTCCGGTATGTTTTTTAAAGTAACGTCCAAAGAAAGACTGGTCGGGGAAGCAGAGTTGGTTGGAGATTTCCTGAATGCTGAGATCGGTTGATTTCAGCAAGGTCTTTATTTCCAATACAACATGTTTGTCTATGATGCTTTTTGCCGTTAATCCGGTAACATTCTGAATCACTGTAGAAAGGTATCGTGCAGTGATGAATAACTCATTGGCATAAAAAGATACCTCCCGCTGGCTGGTGCAATGTTTGTGCACCAACTGGATAAACCGTTTGAATAATTCCTCTTGACGGCTGACGCCTTCCGGACGCTTCTGCATAAACAGCCGATGGGTTTTATCATAAATTTCCAGTAAAAAGCTCTGTATATAGTTTTTGGCTATTTGTAACCGGAAACAGTTTTCCCTGTCATTATAAAGTTCTTCTATCGTTTCAGCCAACCTGTTTACGCTTCGTTCGCGCCCTGCGGGAAGCACCACGCAGGGGGCTTCTTTCAGGAAACGGAAGAAAGGAGGTTCCAGTCGGTTGCTTATCTCCTGAAACAGGGTGGGGGAACAAACAATAAAGGATATTTTAAAGTCGTCACTTACTTCGGTTATGTGGATAATGCTGCCCGGCAGCAATACCAGTTGGGCATTCGGAATAAGGTCGTATTCCAACAAGTCTATTTGTATATGTGCATGTCCCTGTCGGCAGAAAAAGATAGAAGCATTGTTCAACTTGATAAAGCGGTTTTCTATTGCTTTAAAATCACCTGTGCCGGCTATAAACGGATCATTCTCTGTAATGTGCCAAATTTCCATATCTGTTCTTATTTTGAAGCAAAAGTAGATATATTTTTTGGATATAGTGGAAGTTAGTTCCGTTTTTGAACAATGGCAGCTAAGTATTGAACTCAATCGCATGGGAAAATCGGTCTACCTTTGCCACCGAATTAAAACAAAGATTGGAATATGATAACAGTAAACAGAAAATGGATGCGACTAATGGTATTAGTTGGTTGTGCTACTTTGGTGGCGTCGTGTAAACAGGCTCCTGCTCCACAAATGGAGGCGGAATATGCGGTATTGAAAGTATCGCCATCGGACAAGGTTTTATCTACTACTTATTCGGCAACAATCCGGGGTCGCCAGGATATTGATATTTATCCGCAGGTATCGGGTTTCCTCACTCAGCTTTGTGTGGAAGAAGGACAGGCGGTGCGTCGGGGACAGATCCTTTTTATTATCGACCAAGTGCCTTATAAGGCAGCTTTGGAAACGGCACTTGCCAATGTGGAGTCGGCCAAAGCCGGACTGGCAACTGCACAGTTGACCTACGATAGCAAGAAAGAACTGTTTGCCAAGAAAGTAGTTTCGGAGTTTGACCTGAAAACAGCGGAAAACTCTTGGCTGACCGCTAAGGCACAGTTGGCTCAGGCAAAGGCGCAGGAAGTAAGTGCACGCAATAATCTTTCTTATACAGAGGTGAAAAGCCCGGTAGACGGGGTGATTGGCACATTGCCTTACCGGGTAGGCGCATTGGTTAGCGCCAGCCTTCCCCAACCGTTGACTACGGTTTCCGATAACTCGGATATGTATGTGTATTTCTCTATGACCGAGAACCAGTTGCTGGCCTTGACGCGCCAGTATGGTTCCAAGGCGGAGGCATTGAAGAATATGCCGGAAGTGGAATTGCAGTTGAATGACAAGTCGATGTATGGAGAAAAAGGGCGGATTGAAACCATCAGCGGGGTGGTAGACCGCAATACCGGCACCGCCAGTCTGCGTGCCGCATTTCCTAATAAGAACGGTTTGCTTTATAGCGGAACATCCGGTAATGTAATCCTTCCGGTATCTAAGAAAGGAAGTTTGGTGATTCCGCAGGCAACTACTTTTGAGATACAAGATATTGTATATGTATATAAGGTAGTGGATGGCAAAGCCCAGTCGGCCCCTGTCAGTGTAACCCGTGTGAACGGTGGTAAGGAATACATTGTGAATGAAGGCTTGAACGAAGGCGATGTGATTGTAGCCGAAGGCGTAGGCTTGCTGCGTGAAGGAACTCCTATTAAAGTAAAACAAAACTAAACCAAGAAACATGAATTTAAGAACCTTTATAGAACGCCCCATCCTATCGGCAGTGATCTCTATTTCGATAGTAGTAGTGGGCATCATCGGGCTTTTCACATTGCCCGTGGAACAATACCCCGATATTGCTCCGCCTACCATACAGGTAAGCACCTCTTATTTCGGTGCCAGCGCGGAAACCCTTCAAAAGAGTGTGATCGCTCCGTTGGAAGAAGCCATTAACGGTGTGGAAAACATGACTTACATGACTTCTACCGCCAGCAATGCAGGATCAGTAAGTATTACTGTCTATTTTAAACAGGGTACTGATCCGGATATGGCTGCCGTCAACGTGCAGAACCGTGTATCCAAAGCTACCGGACAGCTTCCGGCGGAAGTAACCCAGGTGGGTGTCACCACTTCCAAGCGGCAAACCAGCATCTTGCAGATGTTCTCCCTGCATAGCCCGGACGATACTTATGATGAAAAATTCCTGTCCAACTATATCAGTATCAACCTGAAACCTTCTATCCTCCGCATACAGGGTGTGGGCGATATGATGATTATGGGTGGCGACTACAGTATGCGCATCTGGATGAAGCCCGATATAATGGCGCAATATAAACTTATTCCGGCAGATGTGACGCAGGTACTTGCCGAGCAGAATATAGAATCGGCTACCGGTTCGTTTGGTGAAAACTCGGACGAGACTTACCAATATACCATGAAATACACGGGGCGTTTGATCACTCCCGAAGAATTTGGCGAGATCGTGATCCGTTCTTCTGAAGATGGGGAAGTGTTGAAACTGAAAGACATTGCCGATATTGAAATGGGTGAAGAAAGTTATGCCTATCATGGCGCCATGAACGGGCATCCGGGTATTTCCTGCATGATCTTTCAAACGGCAGGCTCCAATGCAACGGAGGTAAATAATAATATTGATACATTCCTGGAAGACGCAAAGAAAGATTTGCCGAAAGGAGTGGAGTTAACTCAGGTAATGAGTTCGAATGATTTCTTGTACGCTTCTATACACGAAGTAGTGAAGACACTTTTTGAAGCTATCTTCCTGGTTATTTTGATAGTGTATGTTTTCTTGCAGGATATTCGTTCTACCGTTATTCCGTTGGTGGGTATCATCGTTTCCCTGATTGGTACATTTGCCTTTATGTCTATTGCCGGATTCAGTATTAACCTGATTACGCTGTTTGCGCTGGTGCTGGTTATCGGTACGGTGGTGGATGATGCCATCGTGGTGGTCGAGGCGGTACAGGCACGCTTTGATGTGGGCTACCGTTCTTCATACATGGCCAGTATTGATGCAATGAAAGGTATCAGTAATGCGGTCATTTCTTCTTCACTGGTATTTATGGCGGTGTTTATTCCGGTTTCGTTTATGAGTGGAACTTCGGGAACATTCTATACTCAGTTTGGTCTGACGATGGCAGTTGCCGTAGGTATTTCGGCGGTCAATGCATTGACGTTGAGTCCGGCATTGTGTGCGCTGTTCCTGAAACCGTATATCAATGAAGACGGCACGCAGAACAATAACTTTGCAGCACGTTTCCGTAAAGCATTCAATGCGGCTTTCGACACGATGGTTGAACGGTATAAGAAAGGTGTATTGTTCTTTATCAAGCGTAAGTGGATGGTATGGTCATTGTTGGCATGTTCTGTGGCTTTGCTGGTGTTTCTGATGAATACCACCAAAACCAGTCTGGTGCCCGATGAAGACCAGGGCGTGGTGTTTGTCAATGTCAGCACAGCGGCAGGTAGTTCGTTGAAAACTACGAATGACGTAATGAAACGCATTGAGCAGCGTATGGAAGATATTCCGCAAGTATTGCATGTGCAGCGTGTGGCAGGTTACGGCCTGTTGGCAGGTCAGGGTAACTCTTTCGGTATGCTGATTCTGAAACTGAAACCGTGGGATGAACGTAAAGGAAAAGAAAATGATGTGCAGGCGGTGATCGGGCAAGTCTATGGCCGTACTGCGGATATAAAGGATGCCAGTGTGTTTGCTATCTCTCCGGGTATGATTCCGGGCTATGGTATGGGTAATGCGTTGGAGCTTCATATGCAGGATAAGATGGGTGGCGATGTAGGTACCTTCTTCAATACCACCCAGCAATACCTGGGCGCATTGAACCAGCGTCCCGAAATCTCGATGGCATACTCCACCTTCGATATTCGTTATCCGCAATGGACGGTGGAGGTGGATGCTTCCAAGTGTAAGCGTGCCGGTATTACTCCGGATGCTGTGCTCAGTACTTTATCCGGTTACTATGGCGGACAGTATGTATCCAACTTCAACCGTTTCTCAAAAGTATATAAGGTAATGATTCAGGCCGATCCCAAATTCCGTGTGGATGAGGCTTCGCTGAATAATATCTTTGTGCGTATGTCCAATGGCGAGATGGCTCCTTTGGGGCAATTTGTAACCTTGACCCGTAGTTATGGGGCAGAATCGTTGAGCCGTTTCAATATGTTCAACTCCATTGCCGTCAATGCGATGCCTGCCGATGGGTATAGTACCGGTGACGCTATCCGTGCCGTACAGGAAACTGCTGTGCAGGCACTTCCGAAGGGGTTTGGTTATGATTTTGGCGGCATTACCCGTGAAGAAACCGACCAAAGTGGTACTACCATTATCATCTTCGGCATTTGCTTCCTGATGATTTATCTGATTCTGAGTGCGCTCTATGAAAGTTTCCTGATTCCGTTTGCCGTGTTGCTGTCCGTACCTTTCGGTTTGATGGGTAGTTTCCTGTTTGCAAAGATGATGGGACTGGAAAACAATATTTATTTGCAGACCGGTTTGATTATGTTGATCGGCTTGCTGTCAAAGACTGCCATCCTGCTCACCGAGTATGCCACCGAGCGCCGAAAGGCAGGCATGAGTCTTACTTCTGCCGCGCTTTCTGCCGCCAAGGCCCGTCTGCGCCCTATCCTGATGACGGCGCTGACCATGATTTTCGGTCTGTTTCCGCTGGTGGTAGCCAGTGGTGTAGGTGCCAATGGTAACAGTTCGCTGGGTGCGGGTACCGTAGGTGGTATGGTGATTGGTACGCTGGCGTTGCTGTTTATTGTACCTTCTTTGTTTATCGTATTCCAATATTTGCAGGAAAAGGTACGTCCCATTCAGTTTCAGCCGGCGGCCGATTGGCAGATTCAGGAGGAATATGTAGAAGCCAGTGAAGAAAGAAAACGTCATTTGGAAGATAAAGGAAAGCAGTAATCCCGTAGGGGCGGACCCATGTGTCCGCCCGAACCAGCGGTTACGACCTTGGAAGTAATACACGCATTATTAAACATCATAAAATGAAGAAACAAATCATTCTATCAACTGTCGCAGCACTCGCACTGAGTAGTTGCGGCATATATACCAAATACAAACCTGCAACCGAAGTCCCCGAAAACTTATATGGGGAAGAAGTGGCAGTAGCAGATACCTTGGATAATATCGGTAATCTGAGCTGGCGTGAAGTGTTTACCGATCCGCAGCTTCAAGCACTGATAGAACAGGGACTGCAAAGCAATACCGATTTACAGTCGGCACAATGGCGTGTCAAAGAGGCGGAAGCCACCTTGTTATCAGCAAAGTTGGCTTACCTGCCTTCGTTTGCCCTTTCTCCACAGGGAACGGCAAGCAGCTTCGATAAAGGGAAGGCTGTACAAACCTATACTTTGCCTGTGACCGCCAGTTGGGAACTGGATATCTTCGGCCGTATCCGTAATGCCAAGCGTCAGGCAAAAGCATTGCTTGAACAAAGCCATGATTACGAACAGGCTGTTCAAACTCAGCTGATAGCCGGTATTGCAAATACATATTATACTTTACTGATGCTGGATTCTCAACTTGAAATATCAGAGAAGACGCAGCTGTCATGGAAAGAAACCGTAGATGCTACCCGTGCCTTGATGGATGCCGGATTGGCAAACGAAGCGGCCGTTTCACAAATGGAAGCTACTTATTATACTATATGCACCTCGGTTCTTGACCTGAAAGAACAAATCAATCAGGTAGAGAACAGCTTGTCGCTGTTGTTGGCCGAAGCTCCCCACGCCATCCGGCGCGGCTCACTTGTAGGGGCAGACCCAAGTGTCTGCCCGAATGCGCAAAGCCAACCATCTCGGGCGGACACATGGGTTCGCCCCTACGGTGGATTAAATCATCTTGCAGTAGGTATTCCTGTGCAGATGCTTGCCAATCGTCCCGATGTACGCAGTGCAGAACGTTCTTTGGAAGCAGCTTTCTATGCCACCAATCAAGCCCGTTCCGCTTTCTATCCGTCTATTGTACTGAGTGGAAGCGCCGGATGGACAAACTCAGCCGGAAGCATGATTGTGAATCCGGGTAAATTCATTGCAACCGCAGTAGCTTCACTTACCCAGCCACTTTTCAACAAGGGTGCCAACATCGCCCAACTGAAAATAGCCCGTGCACGACAGGAGGAAGCTAAACTGAGCTTCCAACAAGCCCTGTTGAATGCAGGAAGCGAAGTGAACAACGCTTTGGTGCAATATCAGACTGCGCAAGAGAAAGCAGCCTATTATGACAAACAAATCATTTCATTACATAAAGCTTTAGAAAGCACCTCCTTACTGATGCAACATGGAAATACAACTTATCTGGAAGTATTGACGGCGCAGCAAACCCTACTCAATGCACAGTTGACGCAGGTTGCCAACCGCTTTACCGAAATACAAGGCGTAATCAACCTCTATCAGGCATTAGGCGGAGGTCGTGACTAAATTTAGCATACTGTTATCTTCAAAGCGTTGAAGTAAAAAAGCTGCCGAAGTAGTGATACTATGCGGCAGCTTTATTTTTATATCAGCTTTAGTCTATGGTTCTACAATGACACAAACCGGATTGGAATCTTCATTTATATCTTTTAGAAAACTAAGCTTCCCTTCTTTGGCAACTTCCGGATTTTCATCTATCCATTCATCTATTTTTCCTATCTCCAGCAAGGCGGCATATTCACCTTGTTCCGAACAGGTAGTGGGGTAGATAGGCATGAAATGTGCCAAGTCATCCGTTACCCCTACGCTTGCATCATTCATGTAGGTCGTATTATTTCCCTTATCATAGATGCCATAGAATGTTTTTTTGATGTCATATAATCCTTGCATGGATATAAAGAAAAGGCGTTTGGGAGTTTCCATGATATTGGTTACAACGACATAATCCTCTGTACCCTCTTTCTGCCCTATCTTTTCAGCAGGGAAATGGCGTTGGGCAGTATTGAAAATGATGTAAGGAGTGGCTTTGTGCCCTTTTATGTCATAGATGGTGTCATTGAACGATTTCCTAAAACGTATCCCGCCATCGTTAATCCAAAGCGAAGGGCAGTCTATGGGAAGCGCTGCAACTGTTCCGTTCTGATAGTTTACATATATTAATCCACCTACACTGAGACTGCCGGGGAGTTGCTTGAATACGTTGATGCTGGATATTTGATCCATACCCATTGGATCACCCGGATTTGCAAATTCCGGTAATGAGTCTTTTACTTCTCCTTTTTCATTAAGATAGAGTAAAGCACTGGCTTGTGGTTGTCCTATTCCTTCGCCATAATGGGCAAGGATAAGGGAATCGGCAAACGTGAGGTAAAGGGATTGGGAGATATTTTGTGGAAGTGTCACTTCGCCCAGGAAATGATCTTCTGTATCATATTTCACCAGTTTATTGGGCTGGCGGTAGAAGTAAAGGACATTGGTCTTAGGATGGATAAGGCAATTGGCGTTGCTGTATCCTTGTGGGTCTTCCCCTTTATGACCGATGCTACGGATGAACTTTCCGCTTTGTTTGTCAAATAACAGGCAACGTCCATTCGTGGAGACAATAATATTTTCTTTGGATAGTTTGATGGAATAAGAATTTCCTATCAATGACGAATCTGTCGTTTCCAAGGGCACATAGCGGATGTTCGTTCCCAGTTGGGAGGCTTTTAACTCTGAGAGATGTTCAAAACTGCCGGCAATGTCGATTGCATTCAGGTCGTTGGTCGTGTTTTTGAAAGAGCAGGCTCCTAATAGTAATAGGAATAACCCACCCAAAATGGTTTGCTTCTTCATAGTGATATTGTTAAAAGAGAAAGAAGTTGTTTGTTGATTGAAAACAACTTCTTTTCTCTGTATAAAATAATAATGTGTTTGTTATCTTGCGGCAAAGAACAACGAATTGCCGGTAGCAATACGTGCAGCAGCAACGCCCTGGGCATCAGGAGTAACAGTCATGGATGTACCGTTTTGCAGGCTCATGGTGGCTGTTCCGTCTTCATTCATTTTAACCAGCTCAAAGCTTTGTCCGTCAGCGACAGCATTCCAGGTATTGTTTTCTTTGTCATATACCAGGTCTACTGATTTATCTTCGCCTTGCTTGGTGATGGTGTAACCGTTTTCGTTGGTCTTAACCAGATATTCACCGTTCTCTCCCTGTACGGTTTTTACTTCACCGATAGAAGCCGTAGGGTTAGAACCACTCCAGAATTCAATAGAGTTTAATACTAAAACGTCAGCTAAGTAAGCTATTTCGTAAACCGGTACAATATGGAAAGCAAGGAAAATAAGTTCGTTTACAAATTTGTCACTTACTCCCTGGTTCCAATCCTTCAGACTATTCCATAATCCGAAAGAGCCGATGCATGAAGAAAATAGGACACTTCCACTCAGCATGGCGCAAACAAGAACTGTTTTGCTCTTTTTCATAAATCAATAAAGTTAAGTTTATAAAAAGTAATTTTGTGACGATTTTCCAGTATAAATCACTTTAATCGTCACGCAAAGATAGAACTTTTTTATGGAAATAGGCTTCTCTACCTAAAAAACTGTATCTTTGTAAGCTGAACATGGAAGAAACTATTAATCAAAAATCTTATAAAATAATGAAAGAACAAATTCGTAAAAAGCTCAACGACTCCAAGGCTCTGCGGTGGAGTGTGTTGGCGCTGGTGGCCTTCACCATGCTATGCGGTTATTTCCTGACCGATGTAATGTCTCCCTTAAAACCGATGCTCGAAAAAGAGTTGCTGTGGGATAGTTTGGACTATGGAATCTTTACCAGTGCATATGGCTGGTTCAATGTATTCGCCTTCATGCTGATTATCGGTGGTATTATTTTGGATAAGATGGGAGTGCGTTTCACCGGAATGGGCGCTTGTATCCTGATGGTGTTGGGTTGCGGATTAAAATATTATGCTATCTCCAGCACATTTCCCGAGGGAAGCACGCTTCTGGGTATGAAGACACAGGTGGGAATGGCTGCGCTGGGATATGCCATCTTTGGTGTAGGCGTGGAAATTGCCGGTATCACTGTTTCAAAGATTATCGTGAAATGGTTTAAAGGCAAGGAAATGGCGCTTGCTATGGGTATGGAGATGGCAACAGCCCGTTTGGGTACTATGTTGGCACTGGCTGTAACTGTTCCTATCGCTACTTTCTTTGGCGCTACAGATAGCGAGGGCACGTTCCATCCTAATATTCCGGCTCCGTTGCTGTTGTGCCTTATCATGCTGTGTATCGGTACTATAGCTTTCTTTATCTATACTTTCTATGATAAGAAACTGGATGCTTCCCTGGAAGAAGAAGGAGCCGAACCGGAAGAACCTTTCCGCATGAAAGATATTTGGCTGATTGTTACTAACAAGGGCTTTTGGCTGATCGCGTTGCTATGTGTATTGTTCTATTCGGCTGTATTCCCCTTCTTGAAATATGCTACCGACCTGATGGTACAGAAATATAATGTAGATCCGGAGTTGGCGGGTACTATTCCCAGTTTGTTGCCGTTGGGAACTTTGTTCCTTACTCCACTCTTTGGTAATGTGTACGACCGTATCGGTAAGGGAGCTACGTTGATGATTATCGGTTCTGTGCTGTTGATATTCGTTCATACCATGTTTGCGTTGCCTATTCTTAATGTATGGTGGTTTGCTACTATCGTTATGATTATATTGGGAGTCGGTTTTTCTTTGGTACCATCGGCTATGTGGCCTTCAGTTCCTAAGATTATACCGGAAAAGCAATTGGGTACGGCCTATGCTCTTATCTTCTGGGTACAGAACTGGGGATTAATGGGTGTTCCTTATTTGATTGGTTATGTATTGAATGAATATTGCAAGGGGCCGGTGGTGAATGGTATGCAGACCTATGATTATACGCTTCCTATGTGGATATTTACCTGCTTTGGCGTGGCTGCCCTGTTCTTTGCGCTCATGCTGAAAGTTGAGAATAAAAAGAAAGGATATGGTTTGGAAGAAGCTAATATAAAGAAATAAGCGCTTTCTTACCTTATTTTAATTTATGAGGGTGTGTCAAAACAAAAATTGGCTATCATTTTGCTGTAGGGGCGCATTGAATGCGCCCGATTACATCCCGAAGGTATATTTGTGGATGCATTACTCCCAAAGTCGTGACCGCTGGTTCGGGCGGATTCAATCCGCCCCTACGGTGAACAATTTGATAGTTGTTTTAGAGTTTTGACACATCCCTTAGTTTAATATGATTCTTAATGAGTCGTCTGAGTATTGTTTTTAATCTTTATCAATCTTCACAATCCCTCCCGTATTCGGATTAAAAATCACCCGTGTATTTACCTTCTTATTAAAAAGATTATCCACCAATACCTCAGTCGCTCCGAACTGAGTCACAGGTAATTCGCCTTCAAAATACCGTTTGGCGGGAGTAAATACCGTAACCTGTGCTTTCCCTGGGATATTATAAATAACACCATCTATTTTCTTTTTCTCTTTCGCTTTCGGATCTGCCGGAGGCAATGTCTCTTGATTGACAATAGAAATATAGCAAGGTTCGCCCGCCAAGTCATCAACGCCCAGCACTCCCAGCTTCTTTGAAAAACGGAATGCCACTTTATCTTTTACATCACCTTCCGGAGTAACACGGATGGTAAATGTTTTCTCTGTGCGATTGGTGGTTCCGGCAAACATCTGCATCATAGCCTGTTCCTGTTCGTCCAGATTATCCAGCATCAGCTTTAAGGCAGCACCGTCTTTCGGCATATAGTCAGCCTGTCCGCGGGTCAGGCTGTTTTTGCTTTCGCGGATGTTATAGATTTCTTTGGCAACCAGTTCCGCCATCTTTGCGGTAGAGCCTGCCATCAGGATTTCCTCGGTCATAAAGCTGCGCGGATCAATCCGTTTCTTTGCTGTTTCGGTGATTTTTGTTGCTGCAATCTTTTCGGCAGGTGAGGTGGTGTTGATTGCTTTTATAATGCCTTCGGGCGTCAACTCTACCTGCGAAGCGGCACTTTTATCTTTCAGTTTTACAACGTAGGCATTGTCCGGATCGGGGACTCCTACGGAACTAACTTTGATGCTATTGATCTCCCAATGTTCTTCCGGTTTGGAAGAAATGCCTGTCAGTCGCAAATAGCGATCTGCATACTGGCAGAATTCACCGGGAGTATAGACCACTTTGGTAGCTGTTACTTGCAACTCTATTTCGGTCTTAGGCAAGTAATAAACCACTCCTTCGCCCATCGCTCCGGGAGTATATGTGCTGAAATCTTGTGCGGCGCCACTCATGGAAATCAGTAGCCCTACTGCGATCAATCCTTTTTTCATATTTCTGTATTCTATGATGTTATTAATTCTTTAGTTATTGCATATACAGGGGAACATCCCTCTTAAACAGAGTGTACCAAAACTAAAATCGGTTATCCTTTTGCTGTAGGGGCAGATTGAATCTGCCCGATAACAATTTCCGTATGCATTCGGGCGGATTCAATCCGCCCCTACGGTGACTGATAGCTACTTTGGAGTTTTGATACAGCCCCCGGCTGTGCTGTGGGGTGCTAATTTCTTCCAAGCCTTAGGTAATGCCTCGACAATATCGCCCGAAGTAAGACCTATTTCCCCTTTTTCTTCCATTGCAATGTCTCCGGCCAGTCCATGTACATAGACTCCCAACCGGCAGGCATCTTCTTGCGCATATCCTTGTGCCAGCAAGGCTGCCAGAATACCGGTCAGCACATCACCGCTTCCGGCGGTAGCCATTCCCGGGTTTCCGGTGGGGTTAAAGTAACAATTACCTTCGGGGGTGACAACTGCACTCCATGCACCTTTCACAATGATATAACTTTGCAGATAGGCGGCCAGTTCTTTAGTCTTGGTCAGCCTCTCGTAAGTATCCATGCATTTGCCTATCAACCGTTCCAGCTCTTTTAAATGGGGAGTGAGGATACATCGTTTCGGTATCCGGCTCAACCAGTTGCGGTGCGTACCGAAAATATTAATGGCATCCGCATCCAGTATCAGTGGTACGGGGCAACCCTGTATCTGTTCCATCATGGCAAGTGCCGTATCTTCTTCCTGTCCCAGCCCCGGCCCGATGGCAATAGCCTGATAATGGTCGGTGTCTACCGGTTCGGCAAAGTAACGGTCGTGTATGTCGGTCTGCACAATCGCCTCGGGCACTGTGCTTTGCAATAAATCATGGTTATGGATAGGCACATGTACGGTGAGCAATCCCACGCCTGAACGCAGGCACGCCCGGGCGGAGAGGATGGAAGCGCCTGCCATGCCGTAAGATCCGGCGATAAGCAGTGCATGACCGAAAGTCCCTTTGTGTGCAAAGCGCTTTCTCGGTTTGATGAGATCACGCATTTCCTGTTCTTCGGTAATATAGTAAGGGCTTGGGGCCGTGTCTACAAAATCCTGTCTCAGCTTGATGTCCAGCAATTCCCATTCGCCTACTATATCTTCATTCTCGGGAAAGAAAAATGACAGCTTGGGCAACTGGATGCTGAGAGTCACATCTGCCCGTATAATGTTTTGGCGGAGGTTATAGGTGTTGTCCTCGCACATCAGTCCGGAAGGCACATCAATAGCCACCACCGGAGATTTGGAAACATTTATATATTTCACCACGGCGGCAAATCCGCCATTCAGGGGCTTGTTGAGGCCGGAACCAAACAAACCGTCCACCACCAGATGCTTTTCTGTCAATGCAGGCGGATCGAACTGTGTGCTCACCTCTGTGAAATAGATAGAGCCACATTCTTTCAATCGTTCAAGATTGGTCTGGCATTCTTCCGATAGTTTCCCTTTGGTGTTGAACAGAAAAACTTCTACGTGATAGTTCTGTTTGGATAACAAGCGGGCTACGGCAAGTGCATCGCCTCCGTTGTTGCCCGGTCCGGCGAATACTACGACATGGAAGGAGGTATCCCAGCGGTGGGTAATGGCACGCGCCAGTTCACAAGCCGCCCGTTCCATCAGGTCGATGGAGGCAATCGGCTCATTGGCTATCGTGTACTTGTCCAGCTCTTTCAGTTGGGTGCTCGAAATAATTTTCATGACAATCTCTTTGGTTTGAATGCACAAAGATAACACTATTTACAAAAAGAGGTGATGCTAATACTTCGATACTTGGAATAAAAATGTTATTTTTGCAGCAATTTAATAAATTAGCGGTTATGGATACCATTCAAATCAAAGATAAACGTTTCACTCCCTTTATCCCCGAAGAGCGGATATTGAAAGAAGTGGCACGGGTAGCGAGTGAAATAAATCGGGATTTAGAAGGAGCTAATCCCTTGTTCTTAAGTGTGTTGAACGGTGCGTTTATGTTTGCAGCCGACTTGATGCGTAATCTTACCATTCCCAGCGAAATATCTTTTGTGAAACTGGCTTCCTATGCAGGTACTTCCTCTACGGGAAAGGTGAAAGAACTGGTGGGGCTGAATGATGATATAGAAGGACGTACGGTGGTGATTGTAGAAGATATTGTAGATACCGGCGTGACTATGAAGCATCTGCTGGAAACTTTGCAGGCAAAGAATCCCAAAGAAATCCGTATCGCTACGTTGTTGCTGAAACCCGACAAACTGAAAGTGGATTTGAATATCCACTATGTGGCTATGAGTATCCCTAATGATTTTATCGTAGGTTATGGCTTGGACTATGACGGACTGGGACGTAACTATCGCGATATTTACACGGTAGTGGAATAAGAATTATACAACTAAAATAAAAACAAAAGGTAAAACAAGATGTTGAACATTGTAATTTTCGGTGCTCCGGGTTCAGGTAAAGGAACTCAGAGTGAACGTATTGTAGAGAAATACGGTATTAACCACATTTCAACAGGAGATGTGCTCCGTACAGAAATCAAAAATGGTACTGAACTGGGTAAAGTGGCTAAAGGCTACATTGACCAGGGACAGTTGTTACCGGATGAACTGATTATTGATATGCTGGCTAGCACATTGGATGGTTTCAAAGAAAGCAAAGGCGTTATCTTTGATGGTTTCCCCAGAACGATTGCTCAGGCGGAAGCATTGAAGAAAGTACTGGCCGAACGTGGACAGGAAGTATCTGTAATGTTGGATTTGGATGTTCCCGAAGAAGAACTGATGGTACGTCTTATTAAGCGCGGACAGGAATCAGGCCGTGCTGATGACAATGAAGAAACAATCAAGAAACGTCTTGTTGTGTATAGCTCACAGACTGCTCCGCTGATTGACTGGTACAAGAACGAAGGTAAATATCAGCACATTGACGGCGTGGGTACTATGGAGAGTATCTTTGACGATATTGCGGCTGCTATTGAAAAACTGTAAGAAAATAAATAAGCTGTAGGGGCGGAATGCTTCCGCCCGTCCAATGCCGGATGGTATATTAGTGGATGTATCCGGGCGGATTCAATCCGCCCCTACAGTATAATGATAGATTGAAAGAACTATGGCTGAATCGAATTTTGTTGATTATGTGAAGATATATTGCCGTTCCGGAAAGGGCGGTCGAGGCTCTGCGCACATGCGTCGTGAAAAGTATGTACCAAACGGTGGCCCCGATGGTGGCGATGGCGGTAGAGGAGGTCATGTTATCTTACGAGGAAATCGTAATTACTGGACATTACTTCACCTTAAATATGAACGCCACGTTTTTGCTTCTAATGGCGGCAATGGCTCCAAGGCAAAAAGTTTTGGTAAAGATGGTGAAGATAAAACCATTGATGTCCCTTGCGGAACAGTGGTCTACAATGCCGAAACCGGTGAATACATTTGCGATATTACCGACCACGGACAGGAAGTAGTCCTGCTGAAAGGCGGACGCGGAGGCTTGGGCAACTGGCATTTCCGCACGGCAACCCGTCAGGCGCCGCGCTTTGCACAACCGGGAGAACCGATGCAGGAACTCACCGTTATCTTGGAATTGAAACTGTTGGCAGACGTAGGTCTTGTGGGTTTCCCCAATGCCGGAAAGTCCACTTTACTGTCTACCGTATCCGCAGCGCGTCCCAAAATTGCCAATTATCCGTTTACCACCTTGGAACCTAACCTGGGCATTGTTTCCTATCGCGAAGGAAAATCTTTCGTAATGGCAGATATTCCCGGAATTATCGAGGGAGCCAGTGAAGGCAAGGGCTTGGGACTTCGTTTCCTTCGTCATATTGAACGCAACTCCTTGTTACTCTTTATGGTGCCGGGAGATACGGACGATATTCGCAAGGAATATGAAATCCTATTGAATGAATTAGCTACTTTCAACCCCGAAATGCTGGACAAACAGCGTGTGCTTGCCATCACCAAGAGTGATATGCTGGATGAGGAACTGATAACCATGCTGGAACCCACTTTGCCGGAAAACATTCCGCATATCTTTATTTCATCGGTAACAGGCATGGGCATTGCCCAGTTAAAGGATATTCTGTGGACAGAACTGAATAAAGACAGCAACCGTCTGGAAGGTGTTCGCACAGAAACCATTGTTCATCGTGCCAAAGATGTAGTCAAGTTGCAAGAGGAACTGAAGGCTATGGGCGAAGACGAAGACTTTGAATACGAATATGAAGACGATGCCGATGATGACTTCGATTACGAATACGAAGAAGAAGATTGGGACGAAGAAGACGAGAAGCAATGAAACGGCTGACATCAGATAATAAAATGTTGGGATATGAGCTGATGAAGGCATATCCCAACATTTCTTGTTTTTCTACGACCCGCCACGGAGGTTGTAGTAAAGGGAACTATGCATCCTTTAATTGTAACGGATATTGTGGCGATAATCCCGAAGATGTTGCCCTGAACAGGGAAATGCTTTGTGCTTTACTCCCGGTAACCCCCATTGAGCTGGTTATCCCCCATCAAACCCATAGCGATCAAGTGCGAATAGTAGATGCCACCTATATAAATAGATGTGCAGAAGATAGGAAAACATCACCCATCGTGACGGAATCTCCAAAAGATCGGAAAACATCCCCCGTTGGAATGGACTCTTTTGAAGATCGGAAAACATCCCCCGACGGAATGAACTCTTTTGAACATCGGAAAACATCCCCCGTAGGGGCGGACCCATGTGTCCGCCCGAACACACAATTAGAAGGAATAGACGCCCTAGTAACCCGGCTCCCCGGCTATTGCCTATGCATCTCAACCGCCGATTGCGTCCCCGTCTTATTGTATGCCCCTCATACCCAGGCCATCGCCGCCATCCACGCCGGATGGCGCGGAACAGTTTCCCGAATTGTGGAGAATACGCTAACACTCATGTCCGAACAATACGGCACCCAAGGAAAAGACCTCATCGCCTGCATCGGCCCCAGCATCTCCTTGGAAGCCTTCGAGGTAGGAGATGAAGTCTATCATGCATTCCACGAAGCGGCTTTTGACATGAACATCATCGCCCGGAAAGAGTCCAAGTGGCATATCGACCTATGGGAAGCCAACCGTCAACAACTATTAGCTCACGGCGTAAAGCCCGAAAATATAGAGATATCCGGTATCTGTACCTATCATAATAACGATGATTTCTTCTCGGCCCGCCGCCAAGGAATCAACTCCGGCAGAATATTATCAGGTATCATGATACACCCATCTGTAGGGGCGGATTGAATCCGCCCGAATGCACAAAGTAAAAGATAAATAAAGTATGAATATTGAAGTATCAGCAGAAATAAAGAAAGCCTGTCCGCACTTCGCCGGAATCGCCATCAGCGCCACGGTAAAGAACACCGCCTACAGCGAAACTTTGTGGAAAAAGATAGACGAGTTCACCGTGCACTATCGCGAAAAGTACACCATAGACTCCATCAAAGACATGGCAACCATCCATGCCACCCGCGAAGCCTACAAGAAATGCGGAAAAGACCCTAGCCGTTACCGTCCTTCCGGTGAGGCGCTTTGCCGTAGAATCCTGCGTGGAATCCCTCTATATCAAATAGATACTCTGGTCGATTTAATCAATCTGGTATCTATCCGTTACGGATATTCCATCGGCGGATTTGATGCCGATAAAATTCAGGGAGATACCTTGATACTGGGCATTGGTAAAGCCGGAGAACCCTACGAGGGCATCGGCCGTGGGGAACTGAATATCGAAGGAATGCCCGTATATAGAGATGCCATCGGCGGAATAGGAACCCCGACCAGTGACAATGAGCGTACTAAACTGGAACTGGGAACTACCCGTCTCCTCACTATTATCAACGGATACAGCGGCAAAGAAGGATTGCAGGAAGCTGCCGACTATATGTTGGAACTGCTGAAAGAATTTGCATCATCCGAGAACGAAGAACTGATTTATTTCTAAAAAACAATGATGAAAAGCACACAATTACTATTTTTGTTGTTTATAAGTATGACGGCATGGGCGGGAGGTCCTGCAAAGAGCAACTTTACTGCTATGGAAATTAACCATGTCAGGGTAAAGACACCCGGACTATTTGAAGGGCGTAAAAGTTTCTCTATCCATTTGGACAGTTTGAAAGAGAATGAATATTGTTTTCCCCTTCCGGGTGGCAACGTGATTTCTCCTTACGGCACCCGTCGCGGACATAGTGGTACGGACATCAAAACCAAAGCCAATGACACCATCCGTTGTGCATTCGATGGGGTAGTGCGCATGGCAAAACCCTATGCCGCCTATGGAAATGTAGTTGTGGTGCGTCATGCTAATGGGTTGGAAAGTCTTTACAGCCATAATTCCAAGAACCTGGTAAAGTCCGGTGATGTGGTGAAGGCAGGAGATGCAATAGGGTTGACAGGCCGCACCGGAAGGGCTACTACGGAACATTTGCATTTGGAATTCCGGGTGGATGGGCAACACTTCAACCCGAATATTATATTTGATATGAAAGACCGGACTTTGCGTAAAACGGAGGTGGTTTGCACCAAAGCCGGCAATGGAGTGATAGTAAAACCGAAATTAACGCCTAAAAATTAAGACGATGGATATAGAAAAAGCAATCACCGAAGGAATAGTATTCAAAGGTGGAAAATCGCCGGACGGCAAGAAAGAAGAAAAAGTAAAAACCAAAGCCAAGAAGAAAAGCTATATTACGGGCTTGCATGGCTCAGGATCTGCCAAGATGAAAGAGGGCTTCAGGAAGAAACGTGCCAACAGGCATAAAAATAAGTAAGTGTAATGGTAGCTTTTTGAAAATAAAAGCTATATTTGTGAGAGTAATTACGGCACAAACTTATGTGTATATAAACATATTTATGAACTAAAAACAAGACAAGTATGAAAAAGCTAGCTTTTTTTGTAGTATTTGCATTGGTCGCATTAGTTGCTTCGGCACAAACACAGATTAATTGGAGTGTGAAAGCCGGTTTAGGTTTCAGCAATTGGATGGGAGACGGCTCGGATGGCGCTAAAGCAAAGTTTGGATATAAAGTGGGAGTAGGTGCCGATGTCCCTATTGATGGAACGTGGTCATTCCAAACAGGCTTGAACCTTGTCTCTAAAGGAGTTAAAGGAGGAAGTGACGGAGTTGATGTCACTGTAAACCAAATGTATCTTGAACTGCCTTTGATGGCTGCCGTTCATTTGGGCACAGCCAATAATTTTGATGTTGTTCTCAATGCTGGTCCTTATCTAGCCTATGGTATAGGAGGTAAAACAAAGTCTAAATATAGTGGTCTTGAGCTGAGTTATGATACGTTTGGAAAAACGACTGTTGATGGTACGACTCTTGAAGGACTTAGACGCTTTGATGCCGGACTAGGGTTAGGCGTCGCATTTGACTTTAACCGTTGGGTGATTGGGCTTGATACGCAGTTGGGACTGGTCAAATTGGAAGATGGAGATGCTTTGAAGAATATGTCTTTCTTTGTAACGGCAGGATTTAAATTCTAATTGTTTTCATTATACAGACAAGAGTGTTGTAAAGGCTATGTCACAGGTTTGCCTTTACAACATTTTTTATTTTCACCTCTAATAATGACACAAACTTTTTGATATGACAATAAAAGACAAAGCAGCAATAAGGAAATTACTCTTTTTTGCACTATTTGCAATAGCTACATTGGTGACATCGGCGCAAAATCAAGTGAATTGGAGCTTGAAAGCAGGAGTAGGCATGGGTAATCTCATTGGTGATAACATGATCTCTCCCCAGATAAAACTGGCCTATAAGTTTGGATTCGCTTTGGATTGTCCTCTCTCTAAAGTCTGGGCTTTGCAAACGGGGCTTTTCTTTGTTTCAAAAGGAACCAACCATACCATTGTAGAAGTAGACGGATATTCGGCCCAGGCACAAGTGAATGCACTTTATATGGAGTTACCTCTTATGGCTGCCGTTTATTTCACCATAGACCGTAATACCAAGATTATAGTTTCGGCAGGTCCATATTCAGCGTGGGGAGTGGGAGGTAAGACCAAAGCCTTAGGTTACAGTTGGTCATCGTCCTCCAAACCTGATTGGGACTCAAGGAATGTGATCGAAATGAATACTTTTGGCGAAGACGGTCTTGATTTACGCCGCTTTGACTATGGTGTAGGTGCAGGAATTGCTGTAGAATATCGGCATTATATCATTGGCATAGACGGGCAACTCGGCTTGAGTAAACTTCAAACGGATCTTGATGCAAAGCATCTTACGGGATTTGTAACGGTGGGGTATAAATTCTAAAAATCTTATTTGCCACAGATTACGCAGATTAACACAGATAATATATGTTTCATTACTTATTCGAGTCTGTGTTAATCTGCGTAATCTGTGGTGCTTGTTATATTGGATTAATGATGGAACAACCGAACCCCGGTGAACGCCATCGTTATACCATATTTATCACAAGTATCAATCACATGGTCATCACGTACAGAACCGCCTGCCTGTGCAATGTATTCCACGCCACTCTTGTGGGCACGTTCTATATTGTCGCCAAAGGGGAAGAAAGCATCCGATCCTAGTGCTACGCCTTTCATTGTATCCAGCCATGCACGTTTTTCTTCGCGGGTCAATACTTCCGGCTTCTCTATAAAGAACTGCTGCCAGATGCCATCAGCCAATACATCCTCGTGGTCGTCACTGATATATACATCAATGGTATTATCACGGTCGGCACGGCGGATCTTTTCTACCCAAGGCAAGTTCATTACCTTCGGATGCTGGCGCAGATACCATATATCAGCTTTGTTTCCTGCCAATCGAGTACAATGGATACGGCTTTGTTGTCCTGCGCCGATACCGATTGCCTGTCCATCCTTTACATAGCACACTGAGTTGCTTTGAGTATATTTCAATGTAATCAGGGCGATAATCAAGTCGCGTTTGGCTTCATCCGTAAAGTGTTGGCTCTTGGTCGGGATAGTAGTCAGCAGGCTTTCGTCCAACTTTATTTCGTTACGTCCCTGTTCAAAAGTGATGCCGAACACATCTTTGTGCTCAATGGGAGCCGGACGGTATGCCGGATCTATTTTGATGACATTGTATGTACCTTTGCGTTTATTTTTAAGAATCTCCAATGCTTCCGGAGTATAATCGGGAGCAATAACGCCATCGGAAACTTCACGGTTGATGAGGCGTGCGGTTGCTTCGTCGCAAGTGTCGCTCAATGCGATGAAGTCGCCGTAAGAGGACATGCGGTCTGCACCGCGTGCCCGTGCATAGGCTGTTGACAGTGGGGTAAGGGGCAGATCGTCTACAAAGTAAATCTTCTTCAATGTATCGTTCATCTCGATGCCCACTGCGGCACCTGCCGGACTCACGTGTTTGAAAGATGCAGCTGCGGGCAATCCTGTAGCTTCTTTCAGTTCCTTTACCAGTTGCCAACTATTAAATGCATCCAGAAAGTTGATATATCCGGGGCGTCCGTTCAATACCTCGATAGGTAATTCCCCCTCCTGCATAAAGATGCGTGACGGCTTCTGATTGGGATTGCAGCCGTACTTTAGTTCTAATTCCTTTGCCATAGTTTTTTGTATTTTGGTTCTTTATTTCTCAGTGAGGCACAAAGGTACGAAATAAAATTGAGAGTGGAGCAAAACTTCCGTTGCTCTAGTGCTAACTGCTCTCATTGCTGTCTGTGACTGTCATTAGGTTATTAATTTGCTCTACTTTAGCTTTTTCCTTAAATTTGCTTCATTAGCTTCATGCTGGCAGTTAAACTATTGGTAATAAGATGATTGCCTGATTGTTTTCCTTCAGGTTTGCTTCACAAATGCTTCATTTTGCTTCATTAATGCTTCAGCTTCCCTGTCAACCCGACAAGGGAATAACTCTTGAAAGAGTCAACTGATATTACAACTAAGTATTAACTCTGTCAACCATCCTTACAAGTAAGCTGAAGGAGTAGTCAACCTAAAGCGTTAAACTGCACACGTCTTCCATTTCTCTTAAGGGAAACTCCAGTATCCATAGGTGGAAACTCCAGTCCTCCCAGTATGAAACTCGAGTGTTCACAGCATGAAACTGGAGTCTCCACAGGGCGAGACTCCAGTTTCGCCTATTTGAATTTAGCGAAACTGAGCGTGAAATACACTACCAAAGATAGTGTTCCTCGTAATTATCAAAGGTGAATTCACCCTGAAACCCCTTATTTCGTGCTGTTTGAACAATGAATTCCTGTTCTTTGGGAGTAAGGAGAATGTCGCCACGTCGCATCTTGAAATATTTGCTGCGCGGATAGGTTCCGATAAGACGGTCGCGGAAAGCATCCAGCACACCCACCGGAAATGTTTTTAGAACACGGGTGAACCCGCGCGCATGGCGCACTTTGGCATTGGAACGGTAATAGCTCGGTTTCCCGTCAGCGCCTTCTATGCATTTGTGCGGAAGGACGATGGTGGCATAGTCATTTTCTTCGGGCAACGCGGCAACAGCCAGGTGGCGCAAACAGGTATCTGCCAGTGGGCAGTCGCTTTTCAGGCAGAGGCCATACTGAAAGGGAATATCTTCAAATCTGATCATTATTTCTTACTGTTTTTGTTTGTCTTTGGGATTGAATCTCACTACAGGGTAAAAGTTACTGCACGTCCGGTTTGTCCAGCAGTTGTAGGGTGATGGAGTGGTCTTGGCAAATGTTGTCCATATCCTATCCAGTTTTGATATCTGTCTATCAGTGTGATGTATTTTCCTTGTTTCATTTGGTCAGTCAGTACTTTCAGGCTGATGCTTTGCAAGGTTCCTTTTTGAGTGTTCCGTAGAGTGATGTTCATTATTTTATTCTCGTAAATAGTTAATTCTTGCAAAGGTACGGAAACAATCTACTGAAAACAACTAATCGTAGGGGGAATTGTTGGCGATGAAGGGGTTCTGAAAGAGTTCTGAAGGAAAGCTGAAGGAAAATGAAGCATTAATGAAGCAAAGCTGAAGGAAATTTATTCCTGATTCCCTTTATTCATCGGCGTTTCTGAAGATTCCTGAAGGAATGAAGGATATTATGATGAAATTTGTATAGTATGTATTAACGATAACCATAGTCTATAGTAACTTCCTCTTTTTTCAAGAGTTACTCTTTCTACACATCTCCGTTAACATTGACCGTAATGTTTTCATCCACCGTAGGGGCAGATTGAATCTGCCCGAAAACGATTTACTTTATGCATTACTCCCAAGGTCGTGACCGTTGGTTCGGGCGGATTCAATCCGCCCCTACGGTAAATGTTAACGAGATGTGTAGAAAGAGTAGTTCTTGAAAGGGGAGGAAGTTGCTATAGACTAATGGCATATGCACGCGCATAATATATAATAATGTGTATTCCCTTAAGCTTCATTTTCGTTTTCCGCAAAAGTCTTTCTTCTAACCTGCCTATAAATCAACGTATTACAAATTAGTTTCAAAAAAGTTCAGA
>ERZ791737.94-NODE-94-length-114985-cov-5.261881_pt1 | contig 114985 bp, 88 predicted proteins | sample MGYA00510042_ERZ791737 | MGnify/ENA primary metagenome ERZ791737 (study PRJEB30046, sample SAMN00791965) | human gut metagenome | study: EMG produced TPA metagenomics assembly of the A metagenome-wide association study of gut microbiota in type 2...
AGGACGGCCCTATCATTATAATGATGTATGAACTTTTAGCGGACAGTAATAATTTGAATAATATAAAAATGTCCAAGCAAGCTTGACCTTTTGCCCTCACCTTTCACTACATTTGGATAATATAGGATGCGGTTCGAGATAAAAAATAATTGAAACAAATTTCATTATTTTATTCTCCGCTCACCTTTCTCTATATTTTGACAGGAGAACAAAAGAACAGATTTTAAAATTGATAGGCGGGTAAAATTTTGTTCTTCTGTTCTTCTGTCTAATATTAACCTTTTGCTATATTTGAATAAAACACAAAATTATACGCCATGGATAAATTCAATTTACAACGCTTTGTCGATGCCCAGGACGATTGCGAAACCTACGAGCTGGCAATGACAGAACTGAAAAACGGACGAAAACGGAGCCATTGGATATGGTATATCTTTCCACAACTTAAAGGACTCGGATTCAGCTACAACTCGACTTTCTACGGCATTTCCGGCAAAGAAGAGGCGACAGCCTATCTCCAACATGAGGTTCTCGGACCACGACTGCGAAATGCATGTGAAATTATTATCCGACAAAAAGACATCGGAGCCAACCGTCTGTTGGGAAATATCGATGCGCTGAAAGTGTTTTCCTGTCTGACGCTGTTCGATTCCGTCACACCCGACGACATTTTTGCGGAAGCACTCCGCCTGCTCTACAACAGCGACAGAGACCGAAACACCCTCAAGCTGCTCCATCCGTAAAAAACCGGCAAGGCTCCGACACGAATATTTCCGTCGTATTTCCGCACGTTTATTTCAATTTTTTTCGCAAATGACGGCAATTTTGTGTAAGTTTGTATCAAGTTTGGCGGAAAGCCAATAAAAACAGAATAAATTGAAACAAAAACGATAGGAATATGAACGTTGTTGACAGATTTTTGAAGTATGTGAAGTTCGACACTCAGAGTGACGAATTGACCAACCTTACACCGTCCACCCCGGGGCAGATGATTTTTGCCCAAGCTCTCGAAAAAGAGCTGAAGGAAATGGGACTGAAAAACATTACCCTCGACGATAACGGCTACCTGATGGCCACTCTGCCGGGCAACACCGACAAGAAGGTGCCGACAGTAGGCTTCATCGCCCACCTCGACACGTCGCCCGACATGTCAGGCCGTCATGTCAACCCGCGTATCGTGGAGAACTACGACGGTGGCGACATCGTGCTCGATGCTGAAAACAACGTAGTGCTCTCGCCCAACGAATTCCCGGAACTGAAGGAATACACCGGACAGGCACTTATCGTGACCGACGGAAAGACACTCCTCGGTGCCGACGACAAAGCCGGTATTGCTGAAATAATTGCCGCAGTGGAATATCTGCAACAGCACCCGGAAATCAAGCACGGCGACATCCGTATCGGTTTCAACCCTGACGAGGAAATCGGACTGGGCGCACACAAATTCGACGTGAAGCAGTTTGCTGCCGACTGGGCCTACACAATGGACGGCGGTGCTATCGGCGAACTGGAATACGAAAACTTCAACGCCGCAGCAGCTAAGGTTACGTTCAAGGGCCGCAACGTGCATCCGGGCTATGCGAAGCACAAGATGATTAACTCCATCCGCATCGCCAACCAGTTCAGCATCATGCTTCCGCGCTGGGAAACTCCGGAACACACAGAAGACTACGAAGGCTTCTACCACCTCGTTGGTTTCGAAGGAACCGTAGAAGAGTCAACACTCACCTACATTATCCGCGACCACGACCTCGACCGCTTCCAACGCCGCAAAAAGGAACTGGAACACCTTACCCGCAAAATCAACCACGAATATCCGGGTTGCGCATCTATCGAAATCAAGGACCAGTATTTCAACATGCGCGAGAAAATCGAGCCGGTAATGTATATCATCGACATTGCAAAGCAGGCCATGCTGAACGCCGACGTCACTCCGAAAGTACAGCCAATCCGTGGCGGAACAGACGGTGCACAGCTTTCGTTCAAAGGTCTGCCATGTCCTAACATTTTCGCCGGCGGCCTGAACTTCCACGGCCGTTATGAATTCGTGCCCATCCCATCAATGGAAAAGGCTGCGAAAGTGATTGTGGAAATCTGCAAACTTGTAGAACAACGCTAACAGCGTACTGAACAATAAGAGAAAGATGTCAACGAATACGCTTGTCGTCATCACCGGACCTACCGGCGTAGGCAAGTCGGACACGGCGGTATGGCTGGCGCGGGAGCTGAATGCGGAAATCATTTCCGCCGACTCGCGCCAGCTCTATCGTGACATCCCTATCGGAACGGCAGCCCCCACCGCCGAACAGATGGCGGAGGTGAAGCACCATTTTGTCGGCACACTCAGCCTGGAGGAGTATTACAGTGCCGCCCAGTTTGAGGACGACGTGATGCAGCTGCTGCCCCAACTTTTCGCCCGTTCGCCCTACGTGGTGATGTGCGGCGGCTCGATGATGTATGTCGACGCCGTGTGCAAGGGCATTGACAACATTCCCACCATCAGCGACGAAATCCGCCGCGAGGTTGTGGAACGCTTCGAACGCGACGGAGCGGAGGCCATGCGCGAAGAACTGCGCCGCCTCGACCCCGTTTATTACAATCAAGTCGACCTGAAAAACCACAAACGTGTCATCCACGCCGTAGAAATCTGTCTACAGGCAGGACACCCCTATTCGGAACTGCGCACCAACAGCGTGAAGCAGCGGCCTTTCCGCATTGTGAAAATCGGCCTCAACCTGCCGCGCGAACAACTCTTCGACCGCATCAACCGCCGCGTGGAAAAAATGATAGAAGCCGGACTCGTCGACGAAGCACGGCGTTTCTATCCGCAAAGACACCTCAACTCGCTCAACACCGTGGGCTATAAGGAACTATTTGCCTGGATGGACGGCACGATGGACTACGACACCGCCGTGGCCCGCATTCAGAAAAACACCCGTGTCTACGCAAAAAAACAGCTCACCTGGTACGCCAAAGACACCGACATGCACTGGTTTTCCCCTTCCGACCATCAGGAAATCCTGAAACTTGTGATGGGATAATCACATCTTCCGACATCGGCATACCTTCCCCCCGAAACAAGCCCCCATTTCAGCCTCCATCATAGCGATTCTGCCAACGTCTTCAGCATTACAAGCAAAAACACACTACAAATCAACCATTTACATCTTATTACATTTAAAAGGGCGTACTTAAAAAATCACTGTTTTATACCGTCTCTACCGCTTTATCTATATTTGTCTATATTTCCCGACTGAAAAAAGCCTTAATTTTACCTCATCATAAAACTGATATTTTTGGGAGTAGCTGCACCTTAAAATTTTCATCTGCCGAACAGTCGGAAAACGGCCGGTTACCAATTCTGCAAATCAATTTTCAATATTATTAGTGGTGCGATAAAAACCACATCACTGTAGTTAAACGATTAATTTTAAACCAAATATAAGCGTTCATTGATTTTTTGATTTGAAAATGATTTATTAGTCCTGTAGTTTCAACATATCAGGATTATGAATCAGGGCAAGTTTGTATTTTCCCAAGTTGTCGAGTATATACCGCGATATCAGTTTGATAAACTCGTAAAGCAATATCAAGGAGATTGGCATGCCAAAAATCTCAGCAGTTACAGCCACCTTCTTCATCTCCTTTTCGGACAGTTGACAGGATGTGATTCTCTGAGGGATATTTGTCTATGCCTCGAAGCCCATAACAAGATGCTTTATCATCTCGGCTTTCGTAAGTCAGTGAACCATACCTCATTGTCTCGTGCAAACGAAAACAGGGATTACCGCATCTTTGAAGGGTTGGGTCTTTATTTGATTGACATGCTCAGACCGATGTACTCAAATATCCAACTGTCTCAAATTACCATTGACAACGAGATATATGCACTTGATTCCACGACCATATCGACCAGTATAAAGCTTGCAACGTGGGCTTTGGGGAAATACAGCAAAGGAGCAGTCAAGATGCATACCCTGTTGGATTTGAGAGGCAACATACCTGCCAATATCCATATCACGGACGGCAAGTGGCATGACAGCAACGAACTTGACTCTCTGACACCGGAGCCTTATGCTTTCTACGTGATGGATAAGGCTTATGTTGACTTTAAAGCACTTTTTAGATTTCATCAGGCTCAGTCATTTTGGGTATCACGTCCAAAAGAGAACATGAAATTCGATACTGTCGAGCAGATGGATATTTCCGATGTCAAGTCTGGCATACTGGAAGACTCTCGTATAAGGGTGACAGGATATAATTCAAGCAAGCTGTATCCCGAAGACATGAGATTTGTCCGCGTTTATGACCCTGACAATGACACTATTGTGGACTTTATATCCAACAATTTTGAAGTCAGTGCCTTGGAAATATCCAACTTGTACCGCCATCGATGGGATATAGAGGTATTCTTCAAGTGGATTAAACAGAACATTACCGCAAAGACTCTGTGGGGATACTCGGAAAATGCTGTCAAAATCCATCTTTGGGCTGCCATCATATCGTATCTGACAGTGGCAAGAATAAAGATTGACAGCAACAGCCCATATTCAATCACCGAGGTGGCTACCCTGATTAGAATATCCGCGTTGGAAAGAACAGACCTGCGGTCGTTGATAACAAAGCAAGATTCATCAATCATTTCAAACCAAAATGTCAAAGAACTCTCGTTATTTGGTGACATTTAAAACCAATGCGATTTTATCGCACCAGTAATATTTCAATATATATCATCATGAAACACTATTCTTTACTTTTATTGCCAGTCATCATGGCCCATGCCTTCAGCGCTACAGCGACGGAGGGCTTACAACAGTACAACATTCCTTTACCGCAGGCGATAGCTTTCTACGACTTCGACGGAAGCGGCGAAAAAGGATTTGTTTCGTGTTATGCCACAGGTGAGGATATGAACAAGTCCACACTTTATTACCACTACGGCTATTCCAAAGGATTTTCGCCCAACGGCACAACTTCTGCACTCAATTCAACACACCAGACCTATGGACCTCAGTTTGCCTATGTGACAGGTATCGACGATGTGAACGGCGACGGTATTCCCGATATCGGGGTCTTTGCATCGGAACAGTTCAGCGGCAACCTGCAATGGGCGGCCATCAGCAACGGTTCCGGCCAATATGACGTAAAGTCCATGGTGCTGTTCAACAACTACGACATTAACCACGACGGACGTACAGACCTCGCCGAAGAAATCCGCAACGGAGCCAACACCTACACACGGCTGCACCACTTCACACGCGACGGGTCGCTCCTTTCCACACCGATGCTCCTCGTTGCCTATGAAGACTATCAGGGCGACTTCGATGCAGCCTCATGGATGGAAATGAAAGAAGCGGAAGCCGTCAACAAGACACTCGGCTACAATCCGTGGTCGATTCTCACCGGTGCCGCACTCGAACCAAACACCGACCCGACACCGTCGACACTTCCCGATATGGCTCTTGACCTGAACGGCGACGGATATGCCGACCTCGTAGAAGCCGCAACCGGAACACTTTACTACGGAACACCGGAAGGGAAATACGTGGTGTCGACCGTCGGAGGGGCGGCATGTGTGCGCGATCTCAACGACGACGGAGTGTCCGACTATGTGATTTACGGCGGCGAACAGGGTGTGGTCAAAACGCTCATCTACCAGGGTGGCGGTGAGTTTAAAGAAACCGCCCTCATCGATAATCTTGCAGCCGACTCGCCCGTATGGTGCTATGATTTCGACCGCGACGGCGACGTAGACATCCTCGTCACCTTCAGTGCCTACAACACCGACGGCATCACCAGCTACACGCTGTTCTACGAAAATGACGGCAACGGCAATTTTATCCCGCATGAGGACTATGTGGAAAAGAACTATATCTATTCCACTTGCCGCGACATCGACAACGACGGCTACTACGACCTGCTGTTACTCGAATTGGACGAATCCTATTCGGAAAACTGGCAGCAATACAACATTATCAACGTTCTCGTACGCCGAGGCGGAGCGGGCTTCACCCTCGGAGAAGCTGAAAAGCTGTATTCATTCACCACGAACGAAAACATCTTCGGACTAAAGGACAATATTCCCAACTATACGGTAGAAGCCGAGGACATTGACGGCGACGGCATTGTGGAGATTTGGGTTTCTCACAAATTCATCTCCCGATTCTTCGACGGCGGACAACAGGTGTACTTTCAGGAAGGAGTACAGACCGCCAACACTGCCCCCAACGCCCCACAACGTCTGTCAGCGAATTATAACGCCGCTACCGGCAAACTGAAAATTTCGTGGGGAGAGGCAGCGGATTCTCAATCAAGTTCAAAGGACCTGACCTATGCCGTACGCATCGGCTCCACCCCGGACGGCAGTGATATGGTAAACGGCCACGCCCTTGCCAACGGCACGCGGCGCAACTTTATGGACGGAAACGCCGGAAGCAGTCTGGAAAAAACATTGGATTTGCGTTCATGGCCGTCAGGAACCTACTACGTAAGCGTTCAGGCCATCGACCCGAACCATGCAGGCTCAGCATGGAGCGAAGAAATCAGCTTCCGCCACACTTATATTCCTGTCGAGTTTACCCTGTCGTCCACGCAGACATCGACAGCGCTTACCCTCGACATCCACTACACCGTAAGCGACGGAATGACTCACAGCTGGCAGCTCGACGGTGCCGACATCAAGAGCGAAAACTACGGCCTGATGACCATACAATGGGACAAGCCGGGAACAAAGGAAATCATCCACACGATGACCGCTTCCGACGGTACACAAGCCACATCACGGCAGACAGTGAGCGTGATGGCCAACTGGCTCGCTTCAAGCGACAACAACCCGTTCTACCGTAACTACTACCCGCAGTTTTTCGACTACGACAATGACGGTCTCGTCGATTTTGTAGCACCAGTAGCAGACAACGCGGGACTTTACCACAACGACGGCAACGGAACATTCAGCAAGGCCAAAGGCATATTCAACCAAGGGCTCAGCTTCAGCAAATGCGCATGGGTAGACTGGAACATGGACGGAAAAGCCGATGTCATTTACTACGATTACGCGACCCAAAAACACGGTCTGCTGCTGAACAACGGCAACGGCAATTTCACCAAGCAGTCCAACGTGAACATTTCCGTACCGGAACTTCCCATTGACATCAAAGCCGACTTCAACAATGACGGGCTGGTGGACTTCACGGGATATGGCCTTTATAGAAACGACGGCGACGGAACGTTCACCTACATAGAGGCCACCGAGCATTCCGACAAATTCCAACGTATTGTCGACTGGGATGCCGACGGTCTGCTGGACTCATACTACCTTTACAGCGACCGCAACAACTATACAGCGCTTACGGTCTACCACAATCTGGGCAATATGAACTTTGAAAAGATTGACGTACCGTTTGAAACGCCTGTTCCGAGAACAGAGTTTGCCGCTCCTACACTGACGGATTTTGACAACGACGGGTACTACGACCTGCTCTTCTGGAGAGGAAACGGCAACATCGAAGTGCTGAAAAACGAAGGAAACACAAAATTTGTGTCGGCCTACACCATCCAAACCGGACTGACCGAAACAGCCTCTATTTCCTACGAAGGCGACTACTGCAATTATTCGCTGTTCGACCTCGACAACAACGGATATGAGGATGTGCTCATCACCTCCTACGACGCCAACCGGCAAGACTCGCTCAGCGTCTATGCCGTGTATGTAGATTCGCCCGGCAACTATCGCCAGGGATTCATTTCCGATGCCTGCAAAACCACCAATGCCATTATCGTAAAGACGCTGGAATCGGGCAAAGCCCCTGTCGTAAGTCATTCCCCAGATTACCCAACTGACTTAACCCAAAACAACACGACAGTGGCCAACACACGCCCGCAACCGCCGACAACCGTAGCGGCACGGCAAACTACGAACGGACTCCACATTGAATGGAGCGCCGCCACCGATGCCGAAACGCCGACCAAAAAGCTCCGCTACAACCTGTCGGTCAAGAAGAAAGGTGCAACGGGTGCCAATAGCTACATCATTTCTCCGCTAAACGGTGGAAGCAATGCAACGGGTCCCTACGCAGGAATGCAAGTCAACTCGCCCGACAAATCCTCAACGCACCCCAACTGCTACCATTTTATACGCGCCACTCAATTCGAAATACCTGTCGACCGCATGCCGGCGGGCGAGTATGAAATACAGGTACAGACCATTGACCTGTGGGGTGAAACCTCGGATTTTTCAGCGCCTGTTACAATAAAAATGGAAACGGCACCGCTCATCAGCGCACCGACAATCCTCACCGCAGGACAGACGGCATTAATCAGTTATATCGGCACACGCGATGAAAGCGTCGAGCCGGTGTGGGATTTCGACGGAGCGGATTTCGTCGAAGGCAGCTCGTACGGACCGTACCGCGTGTCATGGAATAACTTCGGCAACAAGACCGTGAGTGTAGCCGTTGGCAATGCCCAGTCGTCCACCGTCATCGGCGTTACACGCTGGTACGATGTAGGCTTTGCAATGCCGCAAGAGGTTTATTTCAATTCCGAATTCACCATCGCACTACACGACATACCCAAAACCGCCACACTGCGCTGGGAACTGAGCGGCGAGAACAACGAAGGGGAAGACCTTGAAATAAATGCCGTTGCCGGAGAAACGTCGGCCACTGCACGCATCGTAGGCCACCCGGAACTCACCAACCGCCGCCTGACACTCTACACCACTATCGACGGCAACGAACAGCAACGCTACCTCGACTTTACCGTACTGCCCGAAATTGAAGCACCGACGCTTCAGATGGTAGAAAGCGACGGCAACCGCAACGTAGTGACATGGGATGCACAGTCGCTTCCTGAGAGCAGCAACGAAATAATCGTCTACAAGGAAGGTTCCGTGCTGAACGATTTCACGGAAATAGGACGCGCCGGAAAATCAGAAGGACGGTTCACCGACATGACGGCCGACAATACCGTACGCAGCGAACGCTACGCTATCGCCATGACTCTGGTAGGTGGTGAAACCAGCCGCATGAGCCAACCGCACCAGACGGTGCTGCTTACCATCAACCGCGGTCTCGTTGAAGGCAGCTACAACCTGATTTGGAATCCATATCAAGGCCGAGATATTGCCTCCTACCGCATATTGCGCGGAACCGCTCCCGATGCCCTGCAGGAAATCGCCGTTCTGGCAGGTTCGGCAACAAGTTTCATCGACCAGTCGCCGGGTTCTATGCAGTACTATGCCCTTGAACTCATCCCTGCCGACAATCCGCAACGACAGAAAGCCAACGCACAGGACATGACGGACGGCGGAGTTCGCAGTAATGTAGTTTACGCAGGCAATGCCGCAAATATCGACTATGTGACCGACCTGCGAATCGTTTCGCTCCAAGGCAACACATCCATTACCGAGGACCAGCCGGCGGCATATCTGTATGCCGAAATTCTTCCGCTGTCGGCCGACTACCAGCGCGTGGTTTGGGAAGTTATTGACGGGCCGGAACTGGCTGCCGTAAATTCCTACGGCGTTGTGACGGCACTGCCCAACACCACCGGCGGCTATGCCACAATAAAGGCAAGCACCACCGACGGAAGCGGAACGGAGGCAACGATACAGTTATGGATTGACCCGAAGGAAAATTCAGGAATGGAAAGCACCGCAGCCGACGACATCTATCTGAACGCCTGGCCGCTACCTGCCGACAACGTTCTGCATCTGTCAGCATCCAGCGAAATCGAGCAACTGTGGCTATATAATTCATCAGGCACATTGGTAAAAGGCATCACGCAACCCGGCATTACGCAAATCAACACGGGCGGCCTGCCGACCGGACTCTACATCCTGCGTGTCAGAATGCACGGCGGAAACGAAGCCCTGATGAAAGTTTTGAAGAAATAAAACGCCATCTCCCTACAACAAAATCCGGCCCACGCAACCGCGAGGCCGGATTTTATTTTAAACCCAAATCGGTCATTAGACTTTATGGTGGATTTCGTGCTGCTGTCAGGCAGATTGATTTCTGTCTTTGTCGAAGATGTAGCGGGCTACATCGAGAAAAAGCAGGAAACAAGATGACGGCAGCAGTGCGGGAAGCGACTAAAGAGCCAACTAAAGCTCACTGTCAACAGCCTAACCTTGTTTGGCGGTCTAATGGCCGTTTTGGGTTAAATATCAAGTCACTTTCCTGCACCAGGTAACGCAATTCAACGCCCCTCCGGCAGCGACCAAATCGCGCACATCCAGTTGATCCACAATGCAATCAGGATAATATGCCTTTATCTGCCCAAGAGCCTGTTCGTCTTCATCGATTCCCAAGCTGGGCAACACTATCAGTTTCCCTACCGACAAAAAATTTATATACGCCCAACTCCTTGCATCCTTTTTCTTCACATCATAATGCAGGCACTCCACATGAAAACAAGCTGACAAGCGGCGGTGCATTTCATAAAACAAATCCTTGTCAAAATCGCCGTAATTTGTCAGTAGTACCGTGTCGGGAGAGATAGGCTTTACCAACCCGTCGGCATGCCCATATATTTCAAGTCTGTCCCACGGAAGAAAAACAATCGGACAACCAAACAATTCAGTCAATCTATCCAACAATTCATCCCTGCTGAACATCGGGTTTTCGGCAAACACCTTTTCCGTCATTATTACATGGTTCCCGGTTTTCACCACGTTACCGCCATCGATAATGATATCGGAATAACGGCAAGTCAATCCCAAAGCGCGACAAATCCGCCGCGTATCCGTAATATACCGCATATCGGATTTCCTCCGCAACAGATAATCGGGCCAATAACGATAGCAAACAAAGTCATCAATGCCAATTTGAACAGGCATATAATCCCGACACCATAAATCCGCCGTATCGGGAATGAGGGAATAGTCAACGGCATTTTCGTGAAGAATACGAATCAAATCCGCATAGACATCAGGATATTCTGCCTTCAACCATAGGGAAAGATAAACAACATTGGCATCCGTATCCAATAACATCATTCCTCTTTTTTCAATCTGAATTGCCATTTTCTTTCATCCGGCACAAAGCCTTTGGCAGGTTGCTCTTTGGGCCTTTTCACGAAATCATCGTCCTTCGCATCAAACGCCGCTACATTTTTACGCGGACTTCCATTGTCCACTTCTTTCTCGGTTCCATCCTCCCAAACCACGGAGAAACCTCCGTCAAAAATTGAGAATTGTGAATACAAGGCCTCATACAAATAAGTGGAACGCTCTTCAACCTCTTCATGCCCTTCGATACGGAATTCTCGAATCAAGGCCGATGCCCGAACTGCCTCCTCTGACTTTTCTCCTTTTTCAAAAGTAATATCAATACCGGAAACATGATTGTGCAATTTGCCTAATAAAAAAACTTCATAGTTCTTTTCAGTAGTCTTCGTTTTTCTGTTTCGATGATATACAATCGGATCTGTTATTTTGTGGCCTTCCTCATGGTAATAGATTTCCACACAAGTAGGATAAACGCGGATTGTCTTTTTCTCACCGCCCAACTGCCGGACAACAAAACAACCGCTCAAAATGGCTGCAGCAACCGTTTTAAACTCTCTCGGAGCTTCCAAACTTCCACTGATTAATGCTTCCCTTGATTCTTCCGACAAACTGAATTGTTCTAATACATCTTTTAAAATCATAGTACATTATTTATTAAAATATTTATATATCAACGCATTAACACAACACAAAGATATACAACTCTTCCTTATTCCCAAACAATTCAGACAAAAAAAAGACCTGTTTCCCGACAAATGTGCGGAACTATTTTCTATTCATTTTTATTAATAAAATTCCGGAGTTTATAGCCGGAATTACCCCGAAGAAAAACAAACGGACTGAAATGGTTCTGCTCATTACGGATACCATATCCCAAACATTTTTCATCGGCACTCACTGATGGCAATGGAAATTCTTTCATTTTGCCGCTTTTACGGTCAATCACGACAAAAGAATATCTGTCGTTCTGAAAATCGTCATGCCGTGGCCTGCCATATTTAACCAGGCAACAAATCTCCTTATCATTCATCTTCACTGCCGTTACACAACGGCTGAAATTCGCATCATACAGGCTGCCATACTCAAGTTTGTAAAACTTGGACGAATCCGGCTCAGGCAGCTTTGACAAATCTATATCAAAAACATCATAGCACCTGTCACCTGTTCCAACACTTATGCTGTCCGACACATAAAGTTTCCCCGTATATCCATTTCCATACAAAAAATCCTTTCCGAAATGGGCATATACATTATTCAAGAAATAATATCCCGTCTTACTCAGCCGCTGACTTTCTTCCAACTTACCATAATGGCCGTCACATTTTCCCGACTTAACATCAAAAGATGCCATTATCGGATTAAATGTTGAATAAAACTTATCATTAAACGGATCGACAGCAACATTCCCCGCAATATCATCCTTCTCAAATCCGTCCATCGGCCAAGTCAATTTCTGACAACCGAACCAGAGTCTGTCATTAAACAAATCGAAAGCAAAATGCATATAGAAATAATCGGCATTCATCAAATCAAAGTCAGGAGCAATCATCTGTTCTGACTGCAAATTATCAATATTGCGAACTAAAACTGCCGGTGCATTATAAAAACTAAGATTATATTCACCGCAGTCCATTTGTCCAAATATTTTAGGCAATGAATACGATATGGCAAGACGATGTTCGTCTATCATATTGGCTGACAAAGCAATATAGAACGCCTGACCCTGTTTCACCAGCTTTTCAAACATACTGTCAGAAACAGAAACAAATCGTTTTCTTTCCTCTTTATTGGCTTGAAACAATGTTTTATAAACCAGTTTTCGTCCTTCTTGGCTGAAAAGCATGACTCCATTGTTCAGCATATCCGTAAAAAAGAAGTTACCATTCTCAAATTTGGGAATATCGTAAACGTTTGAAATAAACACGTCATTTTTCAATCCAACGGCAAACTCTTCTACAGTCCACGGATAAACAGGTTTGGAAGAAATAGCCAAAGGTTGTTCTTGCCGGTTGACCTCACCCTGCACCGTTCCCGGATATAAATGCGGCGTCAGTCTTTTTTGACAAGCCACAAGCTGATTAATAAATTCTTTACCCAATAAGGTATATTGTCCCCCGGTAATGAAAACTCCGGATTTGGGACAAATCTTCATCACATGCAATCCATACAGACTTACAGAATTAAAGCTAAAAATTTTCGTATAGTCAGCCTTCGTATCATAGAGATAATAATCTGCCTTATAATTATTCGTTTTGTTGTATCCTACTGCCGCCACCGAATCCTCATAAGCGGATATCAACAACATCTTATTGTTAGCGCTATTAGATTTCAGCTTTTCATAGAAAGCCGGAATCGCAACTTCACACCGATAACATTCGGCAGGGATATAAAGAATCGCATAAATTGTATCTTCCTGAATCTTTGCCGGTTTTAAATATTCCGACAGCAATTTTTCCGTTCCGGGCATTTGCCTTATCTGAAGGTCATTATTTTCCATCTCCTTGATATAGTCAGTATTTTGAGCTACCATATTGCTTTGGAACAAAAGCACAAGGAGAAATGTCAAACATGCGCTCAAAAATCGGTGTGTCGTCCTCATTCTTCAAAGTATTTGATAAAAAATAAAAGCCATAGCAGAAAACCAATCTTAATTGAATTTTATGCTAAGACACAAACTATTTACACAAAGATATAAAAGGTTTATTGGATAAGACCCTGAAATCCGATACAAACAAACTATTTATTTTTCTTATTCTCTCACTATTGTCCACTAAAAATTAGAGGACGAGTTAAAAATTATAATTACTAAATAAATTTGGTCCATCAAGACCGCTTTGTTCTTTGACATCATTGAATTTAGTTTTGCTGAAGAGATCCCTTAATGGAGTCTTGTCCGTAAGAGAAATGCCAAGAATTTGTAGAACCTCGTATGTCGATCTGTCCAGTTTCATATCATGTTGCATGATAGCTACAAGACAGTAGGCAATGATTGCTGAGTAGACTTGTATCTTTACAGCGTTCTCGGAAGTACCCCAAAATTTCTTTATTTTAAGGTGTTGCTTGAGCCATTTAAAGAACAGTTCCACTTGCCAACGATTCTTGTAAAGTTCCGCGACCTGTAAGGCTTGAATATGTTTTGCATTTGTAAGATAAATGAACTCCCTTTCGTCTTCTTCATCCCAAAACCTCACCAAACGAATCGTTTCAGGGTATGATTTTTGGGTATAGAAACCGGTAAGTTCAATCTCACAGTCGGACTGTATATTCTTAGGTAAACGTCGTTTCCATTTGAGTACTTTCGCCTTAATATTTGTTTTAGCCCGTACAACAAAAAACGAATCCATCATATGTATCTTATAGAGACGATGATAATCGTTATATGCATGGTCGAAAACATAGAAAGAGCCAGACTCATAAGGTATTACATCCATTGCCTTGACATCGTTTATCTTTGCTTCGGTTATATGGATAAAGGCAGGTACTTGAGTCTCTACATCATACAACGTATGGATTTTGATACCTCCCTTATGTGTACGAAAGTTTGCCCAAGGAAACAGTTTCAGACACAAGTCAATCGTTGTAGAATCGAAGGCATATACATTTCCGTTTAGTTTGAATATGTCATTTATTCTTTTCTTTCTGGCCTCGCTTATCATATAGAATGCGAAGTCCTCAAAGATACGGTAGTCCCGGTTCTCATTTGCTTTTGCAAGGTTACTCCGAGTGACATGTTTCCCAACCCCAAGATGGTAGCATTTCTCTTGATGTGCATTCAGCGCAACAATCAGATCACGAAGACTTTCGCGGTTACACAATTGTCCGAATATCAAAGTAAGAAGTTGATTCCAGCAAGTAAAATGCTTAACATACTTGTTGCCATCATACTTCTTTACGATACGGAGAAACTTGTAGTTGTCTAAAAACTCAACCATTTGGGCGAAAACGTATTTGTCTTTATTCATATACAGCCTAAGTTAAGGCTGCAAAGTTATGATTTCAAATCGTTGCGCAAGAAAATATCTTGTAACAAACTGTAATTCAATTATTTCAAAGAACTATTTGCGATTTTTAGTGGACAGTAATGTTATTCTCTATCGAAGAAACCGTCAATAATAAAAGATTTCTACAATTCAACTAACGACTGTTTACGAGTATAGGCTCCGACTGCACCGGTTCCGTTTACCATATTTGTCGGAACTACTACACCTTCCATGTATTCATCACGATGCTCTGTTTCTTCATAAGCACGATCATAGATTTCCACTGCTTTCAAATAGTCATAAAGTCCTTTGCTCAAAGCCTGCAACTCTACAACAATACGCTTTTCCGAAAAGTCCTTAAACGGAAAATAATTGGCCTGTATCCGTGATTCTATTTTAAACGTGTATTCTTTTCCGTCAAAATACCTGTCATCAAAAATGTTAGAAAAATAAGCGGGCAAAGCAGATGTTTCGCGATACAACCTTTCGTCGTAGAACACAATGTCACCCGACGTAAACCTATTCTGAACAACTTTCAAAGCACCGTCACTAAAACCTTCACTTCTCACTTTCAGTCGATAATAATTGTCACCGGGCAAATCTGTAATTTTCACGGTTATGACTGCCAACGTATCTGAATCATACGTCTGAAAAGATGATGAAACGCCACCATTTTCAATATCATCAAACACCTTTTCTATCGATAATATCTCCATTTTCGGCTCGGCAGGCACCTGAAATTCGCAATATGTACTTCTCAGTCCGTCCGATTCCACCGACACCTCCACATGGTCAAGCGGACGTGCTCGGCTATCACTTATAAAACGACGCACTGCTGCATCGTATACAGCCGTCGACTCTTTCCCGTTGACAATAATGCGCACATCAGCATCAGGCAACAAAGATTCTTCACCCATCTGTTCACCCAACGTAATAAAGTATAAATGTGTTTTCGACACCATTATCTGCATCGAAGTGTCGGGCGACATAATGCCGAACACACTTATGTCGGCCGGCAAATCCTGCTGTTTTAATGTCAAATCTATTTCACATGACATCACCGCAAGCATCATCAAAAATAAAAAGACCGCATATCTGTTTATTCGTTTCATCATCTTCAAAATTTAAGAGTATAGGTAAATGACGGCATAAACGGGAAAATACAAATGCCTTTCAGTACCGGGCGTTTGTCCTCATATCCTATATAGACATTTGATATATTCATCCGGTTGTAGACATTGTAAAGTGTTACATTGAAATCGCTTTCTCCCCAGCCATGACTGAGAATATAGGAGACACTGAAGTCAAGCCGATGAACCGGCGGCAACCGATAATTATTACGTTCCGACACATATATCCGCAGCACATCCTTGCCAGAAACCGACGACCATTCCGAATTTCCGTCCGTATAGTCTTCCATGTTACCACCAAAAGCGGCTATGGACGCTATCGTTCCACATCGTCCAGTCTGATAAGTCCAAGAGGTAGACACCTTCCATCCCGAAGGGAAACGGTGACTGACAAACATATTGAAATTATGCCGCCGGTCATTCATGGCATAGAACTCATCGCCATTATTAACCACATTTCCGTCACGGTCAAACTTACGCAATGCTTTTGACCAAGTATAGGAAATCCAACCATCTGTATTTTCCGACTGTCTGCGCAACAGCACCTCTGCTCCAAAAGAACGTCCGTTGCCAACAGCTACCTGCTTCTCCCAGTTGTCGGCGCCTGCCATGTATCCGGCACCATCACGATACTCCAATAGATTTTTCATGTTTTTGTAGTAGCCTTCGAGCATAAAAGTCAAGTCAAAAGGCAAGTCATAGCTATAGCCTATTGCCCATTGGTCAGCTTTCATCAACGGAATATTTTCAGTAATAGGAACCCAAAGGTCAGTTGCAAAAAGCAAATTGTTTGTATTTAACCGATACAAGTTTTGGGACACGCGTGAATAGGAGGCTTTCAGAGCCATGCCGTCACTCAGCAGCCAACGGAGTGATACTCGGGGCTCCAACAGTTGATAGTTTTTTCCGTCAGTTGCTGCAAGTGTGTAGCGCAACCCCAGATTAGCTTTCAACCACGACGTTATTGCCCAATCATCCTCTGCATAAGCCGCTACCATTGTTACCCGGCGCACTTCCCCCATTTGTCCACTATTCACATCGATCGTTTCCGTCCCTTTGTCCCATTCATATTCACGCATATAGGTATCTATTACAGGTTCAAATTTCTGATACGACAGTTTTGCTCCCCAACGAAGTGTATGACTGTCATTGCAGAAGAAGCGGAAATCCGTCGCAAATGCCCAGTCGTTTATTTCCGACCGATTGCCGATGGAAGTAATGAAGCTGTCTTCCGACTTCTTCCTCCAGACAACTCCCCCATCATCGTCTTCCTTCTTTTCAAAAATTTCTTCCCGCTCTTCGGTAACATGACCGATTTTATAATAATATCTGCTAAAGCTCAAATTACTATTTATCAACAGTCTTTCATTCGACTGGTGAGTCCAATACAAACTGGAGACAATGTTTCCCCAACGGTTTTCCGAACGGTTGTCCTGTGTATTAATTTTCTTTTCATCGTCTTTCAAATATGTTTGACTGTCGGTATTTGGCGACTCGTCACATACGTCATTTCCAAGATAAAATACTGCCGACAATTTGTCTCGACTGGAAAATTTATGCACTATCTTTGCCGAAATATCATAATAATCCATATTTGCATAAGGATTCAACGCATCAGGATGAAGGTACATATCTTTCAGTATCGGCATCATGATGAAGTCAAAATAAGAAAAGCGCATTCCAACATTGAACGATGTATGCCCTTTCCACAATGGACCTTCAGCCTGTACTCTCGACGACAGCATACCCAGAGACACCGTCCCATGATAATCATAAAAATCACCTTCTTTTATGCCGACATCAATCACGCTCGAAAGGCGGGAGCCATAACGGGCCGGGAAAGCTCCGCTGTAAAATGTCACATTGTCAATCATATCACTGTTCAAGGCCGAAACAAAGCCTTTAAGATGCTCTGCATTGTAAAGCGTGGAACCGTCAAGTGTAATTAGATTTTGGTCAATATTGCCGCCTCTGACATAAATGCCGGCCTGCCCTTCGTTAGCGGTAGTCACGCCGGGAAGTTTCTGCAAACCTTTCAATACGTCGGGCTCTCCAAGGTACGAAGGTATGCTCTTGATTTCAGACACGGAAAGCGATACAGCACTCATCTGCGAAGAAGATGTGCCGACATCGTCCCGACTGCCGTAGACCGTCACGTTCGGCAGCAGATTATCCTTTTCGAGACAAAATTCTACAAACAAGGTATCGTTTCCAACAATCAAAGATTCCTGCCGGAAACCGGTATAACTGGCTGTCAGGTCAAACGGAGCCTCCCCGAAAAGTCGTAAAGAGAATTTTCCAATGGTATCCGTAATGCAACCGACTTTCGAATCCCGGTCAATAACCGTTGCCCCGACAAGGGGCTGACGCGTATCGGCATCCAGAACATGTCCGCTGAGCACCACAACCTGACCCCAGACCTGCACAAGACAAGATAACAAGAGAAACAACACAAAAATTCGTCGCATTTTCTGACATTTAAGGTTATATTAATGCCCGAATAGTTGAAAGAAGGAATAGACCACACATTAAGATTAGGAAATTTCTGCCCATGATTTCATGTTTTAAGGTTTATTTTGCGTAAATATAGCAAAAAAATCACAACTACAAGCAAAAACGCCATAAAAATTCAAGTTCAAAACGTTCTCTAAACAATTACAAATCACCACAAACCATCGGGAAAGCTTAAAGCTAACCCCTTCCTGCAATCGAATCAAGGAAACCGTCGATAGTAGGCGAAAGGAACTGATAGCCGGCTTCGAGCAGACGTTTCGGACGGACTCGCTGGCCGTCGACCACCACTTCGGCAGCTTCGCCCAACACCATCCGTGCCACAAACTGCGGAATAGGCAAGGAAAGCAACAGCCGGCGGTGACGCTTCACGGCATCGGTAAACTCCCGCTGCGTAATCAGTTGGGGAGCTGTCAGATTATAATAACCTTTGGCATCGTCCGATTCCAGCAGAAACAGAATGGAGCGGCAAACATCGCGAATGTCAATCCACGGGAAAGGCTGCTGTCCGCGCCCGATAGTCATGGCTACGGCAAAACGCGACAAACGGCTTGCTCGGGCAAAATAACCGCCGTCCTTGCCCATGACAAGTCCAAGACGGACAATCACCACACGCGCATTCTTCATCGCATTGACAGCTTCCAGTTCCCAGAAATTGCACAAGTCGGCAAGAAACCCCTGTCCACGCTCAATGGAATATTCATCATGTACACCCTCCGTTGAATAATAGCCCACGGCCGATGCCGAAACCAGTATTTTCCGGCTGTCAGCCTGCCGGATAGCCTTAACAAGTTTGGTTGTCAGCGTGATGCGGCTGCTATAAAGAAGTTGTTTGTAGGAGTCGGTCCAGCGGTGTGCGATAGGTGCACCGGCAAGGTTCACCACGGCATCCGCCCGATTGACAGCGGCAAGCAACTGCGATTCCGCACCGTCGGCAAAAAATGCACGACCCAGCGGAATGACCGTATGCCCGTTGGCAACAAGAAATTTTGTCAAATGGGAACCCACAAAACCTGTCGCTCCCGTAATTGCTACTTTCATTGCCTTTCTGTCTTTTCTTGGTAAACACCCCATATCTGCGAATGTTCACAAATAGACGAACAATTCGCCGTTTTGTTCACTCCAGAATATATCTCCTCTTGGTAACGTTTGAAAATATAATATGCTTTCGCTTGGCTCGATGTCCGACTTTTTCTATTTTTGTAAAAGATAGGATGCGGTTTGGGATAACCCGTATATTTTGACAGAAGAACGAAAGAACAGATTTTAAAATTGACAGAAGGGAAAAATTTTGTTCTTCTGTTCTTCTGTCTATTAACCTTTCGCTATCTTTGTAGAAGATAGGATGCGGCTCGGCATAGTCAAATTTGAAAACTCCGTTTTCATTTGCCTCTGCTCTCGCCTTTCGCTATCTTTGCCTATACAATTCTGTACGATGAAGATTTCTGAACTTTGCGATATGCTTAACACGCCGGCGCGTGTGGCGGCATTGGACGACGCTGTCAAGAGCAGAAAGATTAAAAGCATTGCGCTGAACGGTCTTGTCGGTTCGGCGCCTGCTGTCGTGTTCTCACGCCTGCCGAAAATGTCGCAGCCCTATCTGATTGTGGCCAACGACCTCGACGAAGCCGGCTATCTCTACAATGACCTTTGCCAAATCAACGGCGACGAACAGGTGCTGCTGTTCCCGTCGGGCTACAAGCGCGACATCAAATACGGCCAGGAAGACCCGCCTTCGCAGATTCTACGCGCGGAAGTGCTCAACCGTTGGGACGACAAACGCACACGCTGGGTGGTGACCTATCCGGAAGCCCTTGCCGAAAAGGTGGCTTCGAAAAAGGAAGTAAGCGAAAGTACGCTCCATTTCCGGCGCGGCGGAACAGCCGACCTGACGGAAACGGAGAAGAAGTTGCGTGAATTCGGTTTTCAGGAGGTGGACTATGTCTACGAACCGGGGCAATTTGCCATCCGCGGCTCCATTCTCGATATTTTTTCCTTTGCCAACGAACTGCCCTACCGTCTGGACTTCTTCGGCGACGACATTGAAAGTATCCGTACCTTCAATATCGAAACACAGCTCTCGGAACAGCAAATCGACGACATTTGCGTGGTCAACAACGTCAGCAGCAATTCCGCTTCCAACGAGTCGCTGCTCCACTTCATCGGCAAGGAAACCCTGCTGATTTTCCACGACAAGGAATGGCTGCGCCAGCGTATCCGGACAGTGGCCTCGGAAACCATATCGGAAAGTGCCGTCATTGCCCGCGAAGGCGACATGAACGCCATGCGCAACGTGGTAGATGCCGATGTGTTCAGTGCGGCGATGGATTCGTTCCGCCACATCGACTATGCGGTCAGCAACCGTGGCGACTACGATGCCGCTTTTTCGTTCAGCACCTCGCTGCAAGGCGTGTTCCACAAGAATTTCGACATCATCAGCCAGTCGTTCAAGGACTTTGAAAAGGACGGCTACAAAATATACATACTTTCGGACAACGAGCCGCAGTTCGAACGCCTGCGGGTGATTTTCAAGGACCGCGGCGACGAAATTCCGTTCGAGCCCGTGCTGAAAACCCTACACGAAGGCTACGTCGACAACGACCTGAAAGCATGCATCTTCACCGACCACCAGATTTTTGAACGTTTCCACAAATATACGCTCAAGAGTGACCGTGTGCGTTCGGGCAAACTCGCCCTTTCGCTGAAGGAACTGTCGCAGATTGAAGTGGGCGACTACATTGTGCACGTCGACCATGGTGTCGGCAAGTTCGGCGGACTGGTGCGCACGAACGTCAACGGCAAGATGCAGGAAATGATAAAGCTCACCTATTCGAACGACGACAAGGTATTCGTTTCCATCCACTCACTCCACAAACTTGCCAAATACCGCGGCAAAGAAGGCGAAATGCCACGCCTCAACAAACTCGGGTCCGGAGCATGGAACAAGCTGAAGGAACGCACCAAGAGCAAGCTGAAGGACATTGCGCGCGACCTCATCCGCCTTTATGCGGCACGCCGCAACGAAAAGGGCTTTGCCTTCTCGCCCGACAGCTATCTGCAAAAGGAGCTGGAAGCCTCGTTCATCTATGAAGACACACCCGACCAGTTGAAAGCCACGCAAGCCGTGAAAGCCGACATGGAAAGCGACCGCCCGATGGACCGTCTCGTATGCGGTGACGTGGGCTTCGGGAAAACGGAAGTGGCCATACGCGCCGCCTTCAAAGCGGCTACCGACGGAAAGCAGACTGCCGTGCTCGTTCCGACCACCGTGCTGGCCTACCAGCATTTCAACACCTTTACGCAACGATTGAAGGATTTCCCTGTGAAAGTGGACTATCTGAGCCGTGCCCGCCGGCCGAAGGATGTGAAACGCATCATTCAGGAACTGGCAGAAGGAAAAATCGACATCCTCATCGGCACGCACAAGCTGATTGGAAAAGAGGTCAAATTCAAGGACCTCGGCCTGCTCATTGTCGACGAAGAGCAGAAATTCGGTGTCAGCGTTAAGGAAAAACTGAAACAGATGAAAGTAAACGTCGACACGCTTACAATGTCGGCTACCCCTATACCGCGCACGCTCCAGTTTTCGCTGATGGGTGCGCGCGACCTCAGTGCCATCAACACGCCGCCGCCCAACCGCTATCCGATTATCACGACGGTAACGGCACTCGACGACGACATTCTGCGTGAAGCCGTCAACTTCGAACTGTCGCGCGGCGGACAGGTGTTCATCGTCAACAACCGCATCGAGCAGTTGTTTGAACTTGAAAATCAGGTACGCCGCCTCGTACCCGACGCACGCACCGTCATCGGTCACGGACAGATGGCTTCCGACAAGCTCGAAAAGACAATCATGGACTTTGCCGCACACGAATACGACGTGCTGCTGGCCACGACCATCATAGAGTCGGGCATCGACATGCCGAACGTGAACACTATCATTATCAACAACGCGCAGAACTTCGGACTAAGCGAGCTCCACCAGTTGCGCGGACGTGTGGGCCGCAGCAACCGCAAGGCATTCTGCTATCTGCTTGTGCCGCCCCATATTCCGCTCTCGCCCGTATCACGCCGCCGTCTGCAGGCCATCGAAAGTTTCTCCGACCTCGGCAGTGGAATCCATATTGCCATGCAGGACCTTGACATCCGCGGAGCCGGCAACCTGCTCGGTGCCGAACAGAGCGGCTTCATCGCCGACCTCGGCTACGAGACCTATCAGAAAATCCTGCGCGAAGCCGTATTGGAATTGAAGACCGAGGAATTTGCCGACACCTTCGCCGACGAACACAGCGAAGACGACAAGGCATACGTTTCCGACTGTACTATCGAAAGCGACCTCGAAATTCTTTTCCCCGCAACCTTTGTACCGCAGGAAAGCGAACGAATCCTGCTCTATCAGGAACTCGACAACATGGAGCGCGAAGCCGACGTGCAAGCATTCTGCAAACGGCTGGAAGACCGCTTCGGAAAAATTCCGCACGAAGCGCGCGAGCTGATACTCATCGTGTCGCTCCGACGACTCGCCCGTTCATTAGGTATCGAGAAAATCAACCTGAAACAGGGCAAAATGATGCTCTATTTCGTGCCGGGCGACAACGTGGCCTACTACCAGTCGGCAGCGTTCGGACGCATTCTCAACTATTGGCAACAGAATTCGAAACGAAGCCAGCTGCGTGAGAACGACTCGAAACGCTCCATGGTCATCGACCGCGTCGGAAGCGTGCATGAAGCCGTCGACATATTGAAAGCCATCACTCAATTACCAACCATCTAACCATACCACTATGGGACTAATCATCGGCATTGACGCCGGAGGAAGCACGACAAAGATTGTGGGCATCAACGCCAACCGCGAAATCATCGCACCGATTTTCATCAAGGCCGGCGACCCCGTCACATCGCTTTTCGGAGCATTCGGAAAGTTTCTCCACAACAACGGACTGCAACTTTCCGACATTGAACACATACGGATTACCGGCGTGGGCAGCGCCTACATCGAAACGCCAATCTACGGCATACCGACCACGCACGTCGACGAATTCACAGCCGATGGACTCGGTGCGGGCAAAACCACCGCACTGAAACGCTACATCGTTGTAAGCATGGGAACGGGCACCTCGTTCGTGCAAATCGACGAAAAAGGCATCCGCCACATCGGCGGCATCGGTTTGGGCGGCGGCTCGCTTGTCGGACTGGCAAAACTGACACTAAACACCGGCGACATCCACCAAATCATCAGAATGGCGGAAAGCGGCAACGAAGCGAACGTTAACCTGCAAATCGGCGACATCACCAACTGCCAGTTGCCGAATCTGCCGATGAACGCCACCGCCTCGCTGTTTGGCAAAGTAAGCGACAACGTGTCGCCCAACGACATCGCTCTCGGCATCATCTATGCCGTACTGCAAACCATCGGAGCATCGGCCGTACTTGCCTCGCTCAACAGTCAAATCCGCGATTTTGTGCTGATTGGCAATCTTGCCCGACTGCCGCAATGCAAACGCGTGTTCGACGAGTTGGCACAACTTTACGGCGTACAGTTCCACATCCCCGAATATGCGGAATTCAGCACTGCCATCGGTGCCGCTCTCTCTCATTTCCAAGACTAAAACAACAGCACAATGAAAAACAACCTGCTTTCCGAATCACTCGTCTACTCCGGCAAGAGCCTTACGCCGACCCATTTCCATCTGTGCAGCTACAACAGGACAGATACCAAGGAAATGTCGACCGACGACACTCCGACACTGCTGTCGGCACTCGACAACAACGGCATCAACTGGCTTCAAGTGCACGGACTGAAAGACACCGACAAGATAGAAACCGTATGCAACCACCTGGGCATTTCGTTCCTGACCATTCAGGACATTCTTAACGTTCGCCACCCGATGAAAGTGGAGGACTATGGCAGCTACATGGTAGCCATCCTGCGGTATTTCATCCCGTCGGCGGACCCTTATGAGGAACTGGAAGAGCAGAACATTTCATTGGTACTCGGAAAGAATTATGTGCTTGTTTTTCTGGAAAATGAGAACGAATTTTTCTGCGAAGTCAAGAAAGCGATTGTCAACAATGTGCTGCGCATACGCGAACGCCACACCGACTATCTGTTCAGCGTACTGCTCAACGGCATTATCACTGACTATGTGTCGAAAGCCACCCTTATCGACGACCGTCTGGAGGACCTCGGCAGCGAACTGATGTCCAACCGTGCCTCACGCGACATGGGAAACTCCCTGCAGGCACTTCGCCGACAATACATCCAGCTCCGCCAGGGACTGGCTCCGCTCCGCGAACAGTACAACGTGCTTCTGCGATCCGACAACCCGCTGCTTCACCGCGAAACCCGCCCGTTTTTCAACGATGTGAACGACCACCTTTCACTCACGTTCCAGACACTGGAAATATGCCGCGAAACATTCGCATCGCTCACCGACCTCTATATCTCGAACAACGACATGCGGATGAACGCCATCATGAAACGCCTCACCGTCGTGTCGACTATCTTTATTCCACTCACCTTCCTGGTGGGTGTATGGGGTATGAACTTCAAGTTTATGCCGGAACTCGACTGGCGCTACGGCTATCTCTTTGCCTGGGGCATCATGGTTGTCACAGCCGTCATCATCACCCTCTACTTCCGCGGCAAAAAGTGGAATTAACAAACAAAACGCGGGGACAACGGAACCTCTCCCGCCATCCCCGCACCTGTTTTTTGCATCCTATGCAAAATGTGAATCTATTGACTACTCACCGTTATCACAATTCATCTTTTCTCTGAAATCGCCTCAAACGTTCCAGATAAGATTGCTTATACATGCGCTTGGTCTTTTCATCCAAGAATGAATTTTCTATTAATTCATAGACCTTTGGTTGCTCTGTAGCAAACAACGCTATGATTGACATCATCTTTTTAGGTAATACGCCTATACGTTTTCCAAATGTTATAAAATCATCTTGACAGGGATGTCCTGTTCTGGCATAAACATCCGAATATTCACTTGTAGGAATCAGTCCGTCCTGTAAGGCAAAATCACCATCATCAATATGGATAGACGTATTCATCAAATCGTATGCCGGAGTCAATACATAATCACCACCGGAAGTAGCCTGAAGAGAAAAATTTTTCAAATGGGCATCGCCATTGCTGAATAAGTAGTTGAACACAACCAATGTAAAATACTTTGCCATTTCAACCTGCCATGCTGCCACATTCCGCTTCAGTAATCCGGCAATGTCTTCATAACTCCCGGTATATTTGAAATTCTTTCCTTGATTGTGTTCCGTTTTTCCCGCCAACGATGCAAAATCATCCTGCAATATCTTTGAACCATCAGATGCATAATCAAAGCGTTTGGTAAGATAGGCCATTTCACCGTCAGCGAAAAATACAAGAGCATTTTCAGCGGTTTTGATTTTATAAACCTGATGTGCAATCTGCATAGTCAGATGTTCGTTAGCAGGAATGTTCTTTCTGAATCTCAAATGCTTGTAGCCGGGAGCCGGCTTAATGATATACCGTCCGGATTCCCCTTCCGGAGTCAATTGTATCTTGCCATTTCTGACAATAGCAGAAAGCTTTTCCTGTACTCCGGAAATAGATATTCGGTTGATAGCCGATGCTATTTCTGCTTGAGTTTCCTCGTAATTAAAATCAAGCATGTGACTGACTCTCTTCCCCCCAAACATTTTTCGCAAACAGAGCGAACTGTATGTTTCATATCCTACGGCAAGCGTACCGGGGCATACATTGATTTTTTTCATAATTCACTAATTGTTATAGCACCAATTGTATCATACCTTGCCGTAGCCAGCAATAGCCCGAAAGCGTCCTGTTCGTCAATCTTCAACGTTCTGCATTGAACCGCCTTATTGGCACCCTCGGAAAGCATATTGAAAAAAAACGGGAAAAGTTCATCCGAAACGAATTCTTCTCTACGTTTCGGAAAAGCCAACGATATGGCCGGAAGTTCAGCACTTGCAAGGTAGGCATCATTATATTTGAAAACATAACGTCCATCATCAGTCTCCGTCAATGTACCGGCCACTATTTTGTTCACCAACACTTCAGCCTGCCTCATTCGTTACCCCTCCTTACTCTCATTATCAGTTCAAGGCCAAGAACATCCGCGATTTTCTCTAATGTGGACAAAGAAGGATTTCCGTCCTCTGCCTCAACACTCTTGATTATGCGGACACTTAACCCTGTATAATCGGATAAATCCTGTTGGGTAAGCCCCAACAAGGCTCTCCTCTCTTTGATTAAACTACCATATTTCATAGTGCAATATATTTCACATCTGGTACAAATATAAAAGTTTTAACCGAGATTTACAACAATCTATGCAATATATTGCACTTTTACATTCATTCTAACAGTCTAATTTTCCCGCAGAAATTTTATCGGCGAATGCGTTGCAGGCTGCAATAATCTGCTCGCACACGCGACGGTAAAGCGACTCTGTACCGAAATATGGGTCGGGCACGTCTTCATCTATGCCACAACAGTAGTCAAGAAACAAATGGATACGGTCCCAATGGGAAGAATTCAATGTGGAAGTCACCTTGTTATGATGTTTTCGGCTCATAATCAGTACCACATCGGCAGAATCCAACTCCTCGGGAGTCATATAAACGGCCATACCTCCCATGCGATAACCATACTTTGCCGCCATCTCCACCATCATCGGGTCACGCGGCGACTGCTCCAAATAAGAAGTTCCCACCGATGACACTTCCACCCCTTCAATGCCCCGTTCGTGGAGCATCTGCCGCAACACACACTCAGCGAAAGGAGAACGCGACATATTTCCCGTACATACAAAAACGATTTTCATAGCAAATTCACAATTTACAGATTATCATTTCCCTAACTTCCTTATTTACAGCAAAAATCTTCGAAATAGAGGTTGCGGAAAGTGGCCTGGCTCAAATCGCCGTCGGCCGGAATGTTGGTCACGGAATAGACGGCTACCTGATATTCGCCGGCACCGTTGCCGGATATCATATATGGATAAGGCAAATCCTCCCTCACGGCATCGGCATCCACCGACATCAGAATGTTGCATATGTTTCCTTCCACATGGTGCGCTACATAGACCAGTCCGCTGCAATTTTTCTCAACAAATTCTTGCGGCGACAGAGAGTCCAGCCCCATATAGCCGCACTCAATAGCCACCCACACCAAACCGTCGGCAAATTCCGGTGCATACAGTTCAATCTGCAAGTCCGTACCATTTTCACCGTCCCATTCACGACGGACAACCGGCTTGTCGGCACACGCCGGAAGTTTGTCCATGTCTTTATATTTCTCTACAAAGTCATCCATTTCCCTCAAATCATTTTCGTCCATAATGCGTTTCAATTTTTAGTTAATCGGCTTCTTCGTCAAGCGCCTCAATCAAAAAACTGACAGGACGGAAGCCGTCATTGCACGAAATCATGGCCGAACGGGGATTTTTCATCCAACCGTCGTAAAAGTTTTCAGCGCCATGCGACAGGGCCATCACAAAAGAAGACATCGTTTGCCATGCGCTCTCGCACATTCCTTCAGGCTTTTCCCATCCGTTAGCCACAAACACCTGCCCTTCGCGCATATCGCAAGCGTGTTCCAACGGATTCTCATACCGCTCCATCAAATCACGGTAACAAGCCATCCGCACAACGGTAATTCTGCATTTTTTCATTACCTCGTTCCAGCTCTACATTGCTTCCGGAGCAATAAATCCATAACAGCCCTTTTCCATGTCCACATAAAGCCACCGGCGGTCTTCGCCTTTGCTATATGCAGCATAATACTTACCGGCATATTCAATGCGATAAAAAATCCGATTAGCCAACGCTCTCACGTATAGATTTGCTTTAATATTGGTGCGTCCTATCAACTCAACTTCCCCAATTAGAATCCAGCCGGCAGCATCGTCGGATTTTTTCTCTACAGACTTATCGGTGTTAGTCACCGTCTTTTGCTGTGGAGCATAAGCTTCCATCGAATAGCTATTAACGGTTGAAGCCAATGCAAACCCTACAACCATAATCAATGTAATAAAACACTTTTTCATACGCCTTCAGTTTTTAGATAATGGTACTAACAAAAAAGACAGCAATATTGCCTTTTACAAATGTACGGAAAAAGTTTGCCAATACAATAAATACCAACAACAAATCTGCGGAAAAGCATCACTTATTCAACGTTTTTTTGCTATGTTTGCAGTGAAAAAAGTCTAAATAAGCAATGAAATATATTTCGAAATTAGCCCAAATTGCTGCACTCTGCATTCTGTGTTCCGCAAACATTTTTGCCTCAGGCTCTTTCGACAAGGCCATTTCCCGATTCTGCCAGTCGAATGCCATGAGGAATGCCCGGGTTGGCATCTGCGTTGTCGACCTCAAAAGCGGGGAGGTTGTAGGAGAAAGCGCAATGAATGAAGCCATCACTCCGGCATCTGTCATGAAAATCGTAACATCGGCTACTGCACTTAAAACCCTGTCGGAAGCCTACCATTTCCAAACAACCGTAAACTACGACGGATATATTGACCACAACGGCGTGCTGCACGGCAACCTGATCGTCAACGGCGGCATGGACCCGACAATGGACTCACGGCATTTTCCCGACCAGGAATCGTTCATCAGCGGCTGTATCAGCGAAATGAAACGCATCGGACTCACAAAAATTGAGGGAAAAATAATCATCGACGAATCGGTCAGCCCCGACCCTGCCGTTCCAATGCAGTGGGAAGATGCCGACGTAGTGGAATACTATGGCTCGGGCGTACATGCCATCAACTATCTTGACAACGAATTTTCATTGGTTGTCGACCTTTCTGGCCGACGCGCCGCAGTCATCGACACGGTTCCTCACTTGAGCGAACTGAAAATTGTCAACAATGTCATGATTGGCGGCAAAGCCTATTCGCCTTCGCTGTCGCGTAAAAAAAATTCCAACGTACTTTATATGGGCGGCAATGTACGCCGTCAGTCTGAACCGGTTGAACTGTGGACCACCATGCCTCATCCTGCCGACGCTCTCTACAACGACCTTGTGGAAACGCTCGCCTATGAAGGTATCACGGTCGAAAACGGCACCATCGACAACCGGGGCGTCAGCTATCCGCTCTATACCCATCTTTCGCCGGCACTGCCGGAAATCATCAAGTCATTGCTGACACGCAGCGACAACATGTATGCCGAAGCCGTTTTAAGAGCCCTTGCACTGAACGACACCACATTTGCCACCCGCGAAATGGCAGTCAGCTGTGAACGCCGCATTCTGGAAGATTGGGGAATCGACACCCAATCCGTCACCATTTACGACGGTTCGGGCCTTTCGCGCGCCAACAGTATCACACCTGCCTTCCTCGCCAATGTTCTGGCACACATGGCAAACGATGAAGCCTATGGCGACCTGTTTCCTTCGCTGTTCCCCGTAGCAGGAGAAAACGGAACCGTGAAGAAACTGCTCAAAAATTCTCCTCTCAAAGGAAAAATGGCTCTGAAATCGGGAAGCATGACCGGGGTGCTCTGCTATGCAGGCTACTATCCCGCCGAACATCCGCAATACGCGGTTGTGCTGATGACCAACAAATACCGATGCAGCTACGACGCCCTGAAAAAGGCCATCGAAACGCTTTTTGAAGGAATGTTTGCCGACGAAGAAAGATAGTTCCGCAAAGAACGCTCGAATTTGAAAAAGTTTTTATATGTTTGTGTAAACGTAATATACACTAATTGCAAAGATGTACGAAGATATCAAACGCATGCTTGCTGCCGCCTATGAATTGGAAGGCCTGCTGATGCTTGCCGACAGCCGCGGCGACGACACTCCGGAAATGGTGTTCACTGCCATCCGCGAAAAAATAGAAAATTTGGCAAAAGCTGCCGAAGGCTTGAACTTTTCTGCCTGTGAAAATACACCGGAGCCGACTGCCGATATGCCGTCGGAGAACGCTGACGGTCCGTCACCACTCGATGAACTTGATACCGACAACGCTGAAGAGACCACTGAAGCTCCCCTCACCCAAGAGGAAGCGGAAGCTCTGATTTCCGCTTACCACGACGCGGTTGACACCAAAACAGCCGATGAGGAATGCGAATCTTCCGACACGGAACAGCAGCCGGAATTCGACATGGAAGACGAGACGACAGAAATGGCAGTGGCCATGCACGAATATCTCGACAATCTGTCGCAAACAGAAGAAACACCGGAAACCGACGTAACTGAACAGCCGGAAGAAAACGCAGATGAAGAAGCAGAACCGGAAACACCAGTTGAAGAAGAACCCGTAGAAGAAGAACCCGTAGAAGAAACACCGGCGGCTGAAGAACCAACCACAGAAGAAGAAACTCTTCCGGAAACAGACGATACACAGGAAGAAGCCGAAGACGATACTCCGGAAGAAACTGAAAACTCCGCCGATGAAGAACCGGCCGTACCGGAAGACGACAATACGCCGACGGAACGCATCACCATCGACGAAGCATTTATCCGCAACAAATCAAAGGACTTGCGGAGTGCATTCTCTATCAACGATTCCTTCCGCTTCCGCCGCGAACTGTTCGGCAACAGTGCCGCAGAGATGGCCGACGCCATCAATCTGGCAGAAGCCATGCAGACTTTCGACGAAGCCGAAGAATATTTCTACGGCGACCTCGGTTGGGACAAGGATTCGGAAGAGGTGAAAGAGTTCATGACAATCATCCGCAACCATTTCCTATAGCATATGGCACAAAAAGAAGCCGTTGAAGCCGGAAAACTTTATGTAGTACCGACCCCCGTGGGCAACCTCGACGACATGACGGTCAGAGCCGTGAACGTGCTGAAAGCCGTCGACACGATTCTGGCGGAGGACACCCGTACCAGTGCGGTACTGATGAAGCATTTCGGCATTGAAACGAAAATGCAAAGCCACCACAAGTTCAACGAACACGAAACGGCCGCCCCCATTGTGCAGCGACTGCTCGCCGGTGAAAAAATAGCACTGGTATCGGATGCCGGCACACCCGCCATCAGCGACCCCGGATTTCTGCTCGTACGCGAATGCCGCCGATGTGGAGTTCCTGTGGAATGCCTTCCGGGAGCCACAGCCTTCGTACCTGCCCTTGTCGATTCCGGGCTTCCCTGCGACAAGTTCTGCTTCGAAGGATTTCTCCCGCAGAAAAAAGGCCGCGCAACGCGCCTGTCGGAATTGGCCGAAGAACCGCGCACCATCGTTTTCTACGAATCGCCTATGCGCCTTGCAAAGACGCTCCAACAGCTTGCAGAAGCTTTCGGGCCGGAACGCGAAGCCAGCGTAAGCCGGGAAATATCCAAGCTCCACGAAACCACCCATTGGGGAACTCTCGAAGAACTCGCCTCATATTTCTCTGAAAATGAGCCGCGAGGAGAAATCGTATTGATTGTAGAAGGAAAAAAAGAAGACAAAAAAACAGAAAAGAAAGACAAATACGCTCACTTCAAGACAAATAAAAATCCGATATTATGAAAAAAATAGTTCTATTATTTTGCTGCGCCGGCCTACTGACAGCCTGCAACAATGCAACAAGCAATCAGGAAAACACCGACCATGCGACTGATTCGGTCACCATTACGCGTCTTGCTGATGAACGCGACAGCCTCATGAGCCTTATCGGTGAAATAAACCAAAGCATTCTGGAAATCAACGAAATGGAACATGTCATCGTTTCGCCCAATTTCCAGCAGGAAACTCCAGAACGGAAATCGCAAATCATGGAGAATATAAACGCCATGCGGATGGCGCTTGAAAAACGCCGTACGGAACTTGACAAACTGGAACGGAAAATGAAGCAGGCAGGTAAAATGAATGCCGACCTGCAGGAAACCATCGATACGCAGAAACAGATGATGACACAGCAGGCACAAAAGATTCTTGAACTGCAACGCGAATTGAACAGTGCGCTGGCAACCATCAGCAATTTGAACTCAAGCGTTGATTCGCTCAACAATCAGGTCACCAATATCAACTCCCAGCGCGAAGAAGCAGAAAAACGCTCGACCGACCTTGCCAACGAACTGAACACCTGCTACTATGTGGTGGGAAGCAACAAAGAGCTGAAGGAACACTCCATTCTCGAAAAGAAATTCCTTAGCCATACAAAAGTGCTGGAAGGAAATTTTGACCGCAGCTATTTCACCCGTGCCGACAAGCGCACGCTACGCGAAATCGAGACTTTCTCCGAGAAAGCAAAAATCCTTACCAAACAGCCGGTAAATTCCTACCGCATCGAAGAGCGTAACGGCTCAAAAGTGATAGTTATCACCAACTCTACCCTCTTTTGGGAAAAATCCGATTATCTGGTAATCGAGGTGAAATAACGCCACACGGCGCACACGACAAGCCACAAAACTCCTGCACCGACAGTCATCCTTTCTGCCGGTGCAGGAGTTTTCACTTAATAACACCATTCTTTACAATACGTTTTCCAGAAGTTCGGGAACGTGAATGTCGGCACATTTAACCTTGGCCAGACATTCGTTGCCCGCATCCGTCAGCGTGAAATACATCTGACGCTTGTCATGGTCGCCTGGAATCCGCTCAATATAGCCTTTTTCTTCTACCGAACGAATCACCTTCGACGTATTTGAACAAGTCAGTCCAAGCATCTCGGCAATGTGTCCCGACGTCAGTTTGCCATTGTTCTTCAAACTGCACAACAGCATGCCTTCATTCAGGCTCAAGCCGAACGTATGCTCAAACTCCGTTTCAAATTCCACAATCGAACGGTAAATATCTCTAATTCTGCACAACTTCTCCATAATAAATTGCTTTACGCCACCTTTACCACTGCCTTCATCGGGCAGGATTTCACACATTTTCCGCATTTGATACACTTCTCACTGTCGATTTGCGGCAATCCGAAGCCATCCTGAGAAATGGCTCCGACAGGACACATGGCCACCAGCGGGCAACGATGGTTCTGCGGACAGCGATTTTTGTCAACGGCCAACGGCATATTTCTGTCCTCCGCCTATTTTCCAAGCAGCACGCTGTCGATAGCGCCCTTGAGTTCGTTTTTAGGCATCAGACCCTGAGCCATCTGGGGCTTGCCGTTCATCGGAATGAAAAGCATTGTAGGCATTGCACGAATTCCAAACACGGCAGCCAATTCCTGTTCCTTGTCAACATCCACTTTGTAGATGACAATCTGGTCACCATATTCAGCCTGAAGCTCTTCCAACATCGGAGAAAGACGCTTGCACGGTCCGCACCATGTGGCATAAAAGTCAATGATGGCAGGTTTGTCGCCAAGATATTTCCACTCAGTAGGGTTCGTTTCGTAGTTCGCTACTCTTTTCAAAAATTCTGCTTTGTTAAGTTCTATCGGTTTCATAACTTTCTTATTTTCCTGTTTATTTACTTTTTCTACTTTCGTCGGAGCTGTCTGCTGAACCTGCGCATTTCCGCAAGACACAATTCCCAACATGGCAACCGCCAACAACACGATTTTCTTCATTTCTTTAAAGGTTTGTAGGTTTCTATTTCGTCTTTATATAATTCTTTCTTAGTGTCCGCATCACTGCCACAACTTCCGCCACAACAGCACAATGCATTCAACAGAGCCTGAATCAATACGAAGGCGGCAAGCATCAACAGAAAACTGTCACCCGTCACAACGGCATACGCCCCGACACCAATGCCAAGCACGGCACGGAAAATGCGGAATCCATTCCAATCTTTCGTCAAGCGTTCCAACAAACGTTTCATTTTGCCTCCTCCTTTCTGAACGAACTGACCAGCAACCCGCCAATCATCATGCCCCACAGCACACTCAGATACGGCGAAGACGTAATCGGACAAGCACCACTCGCACAACCGACATAGTACCACCAGCCAAAGCCCGCAAGGCCTCCGACGGCTGCACCCGCCACTGTCAGCAAATTGTTTCGTTTCAATAATTGTTTCATATCTCTGTTCCTCCTTATTTTATTTTCCTATGGAAATTATATTGCAAATGTAAATCATATTTTCCATTCAAACAAATTTTCCCAAGGAAAATATTTCACAACTACAATATTTAACTTTTATTTTCAAAAACCCACCGATACAAAGCCTTATTTCCTGCAAAAGCAAGAATTTACACGTTAAAATTTGCACATACCGGATAGAATCATTAACTTTGCCACGCTTTTTCACTAAAAGTGCCCTGCACGAAAATAGCGGCTCGGATGGTGGAATGGTAGACACGAAGGACTTAAAATCCTTTGGCCATTGCGGCTGTGCGGGTTCGAGTCCCGCTCCGAGTACTACAGAAGTCATACAATCAAATGATTGTATGACTTCTGTGTTTTTATAATAACAATATCTTAGATGTTGCCTGGCTTAAAAACTGCGTTTTCGTTTGTCTCGGGGCTTGCCTTTAGTTATTTTTGCGGAAAAATTGGTTTGGAATGTATTCAAAAGATGAGATGAAGGCGTTGAAACGCGAATTCTGGACGGAATTTGCGGAATATTGCAAGACGGATGCGGTGCTGTCGAAGCGCCGGACAAAGTTCATGCTGTATAATACGCGTGTCAAGGGCATTGAAATGAAATGGGTGGTGGAACCCAAACTTGTGGAGGTGGTGATGGAATTCAACCATCCGAGCGATGCTGTACTTACTGAACAGTGGACGAAAATGGAAAGCTGCAAATCGTTGTTTTCAAAGGGATATGGCCGTGATTTCGACCACTTAATCTGGGACGACAACTATGAACTTGCCGGCATCGACAAAACTGTAAAAAGAATTTATCTGAGCCGCGAAGGACTCAATTTCCACCGCCGTTCCGACTGGCCGGAAATATTCGTATTCATGGGACAGAACATGCACAAAATGGAAAAGGCCTGGAAAAACGTAAAGCCGTTCTTCGAGGAATAATCCTCTTTAACACTCTAAACTATAAAGAAACACTGACAACTGCCACTTTTTGATACATGCTCTTCTTACTTTTGCAACAAAAAACACATGTCAACAAACCTATTCAAACGCTATTTTTGGCTCATGGATGTGATTTACCGCTCAAACGGAATCACACGCGAAGAAATCAATCGAAGATGGGCCGTTTCCGAACTGAACGAACGTAAGGAAAACGAACTGCCGGAACGTACGTTCCACCGCTACCGTGAAGCCATTGAAAACATTTTCGACATAAACATCGTCTGCGACCGCCATGGCGACAAGCGTTACCATATAGAAAACCTTGACCACCTCGACATCACGAAAAAACGCTTGCTCGAGGCGTTTGCCATCAGCAACCTTACGGAAAAGCATCTCCTGCTTGACCGGCATATCAGCATTGAGGAAGTTCCGTCAAGCGAAAAATACCTGATGCCAATCCTCAATGCTATGGAAAACCGCCAACTACTCAAAATATCCTATCAAAATTTCTATGCAGAGAAAGCAACGAGCTTTCCGATAGAGCCGTGGGGATTGAAGCATTTCCGGCAACGGTGGTACATGGTCGGCTATTCGCCCGACTTGGACGAGGAGAGAGTGTATGGCCTCGACCGCATACAGTCGTTGGAAACGTTGCAGGAAAAATTTGAGATGCCGGACGATTTCTCCGTCAACGAATATTTCAATGACTCGTTCGGCGTATATACAAATTCTCCTGAGTTCGGCAAGGCTGTTACGGTCCGACTGTGCGTAGACCCCAACCAGATTGCCTATCTGCGCACCGTTCCCTTCCATCATTCACAAACGGAAACGACAGACGCCCACGGCAACCCTATTCTGACACTGCACCTCATTCCGTCCTACGACTTCATCCATGAGCTCCTGAAATATGGGGAAGGAATTGAAGTGATGGAGCCGCTCGAACTACGGGAAAAAATCGCCGAACAAATAAAAGAAATGTATAAAATTTACCATTACTGACACTTTTTGGCAACCACACATGCGTACTTTGCAGCATAAAAATAAAACGCTACAACGATGAAACATTTACAAGAGCTGTACGAAAGTCATGCAGAAGGCCTAACAACGCTGTTCAATGCCCTTTATCAAGAAAATCTTTTTGAAGAAAGTTCCTATCCCCTACTGCTTTCCACATGGGAAAACGAACCGGTGCCGAAAGCCATGTTTTTCGGCCAGGAGACAAACGGTTGGGGCGACAGCGAAGACATTACAACCCTCATGGAAGGCTACCGGAACTTTGAACTCGGAAAGAACTATCCGTCGCTTTTCTGGAAATTTCTATGGTCGCTCAGCAATAAAATAGGATTGAAAGGCGCACATCCTTTTCTTTGGAACAACATCAACAAGCTCGGCAAACAACAGTCGGCCGGACATGCCGAACAACGTGCCACCGAACTCGAAAACGAACATTTCAACGTGCTGCGCGAAGAATTGGAATTAATCAAGCCCGAAATATGCGTATTCTTGTCCGGACCACACTACGACAGTGATTTAAAAGCCAAACTTCCGGATCTGGAAATACTCCCGATGGAAGGTTATAAGGAAAACGAATTTGTTCGTTTCTCCAGCCGCTATCTTCCCAAAAATTCTTTCCGTACCTATCATCCTGGATACGGTAACCGATATTACAGCTGGTACAACGAGGTGCTCGACACTATTGCCCAGGAATGCCAGAATTCCGTTTTATAACCAACCCTAAACTCAAAACTGCCATGAAGCGAATCAGTTCCCCCGAAGGAATTGCCGACTTGATAAGAAATCTTTGGCTACGGCATTTATACGGACTGCCGCAGGAACGTGACCATGTTTTCCTTGTCGAACTGCCACCAGTCGAAAACGGGATATACCCAACCCCTTCGCGTCCCAAGGAAATTACCGACGAAACCCTACGTGACGCAGTGGCCCAACTCGGCGGCTGGTGACACGGAAAGCCATAAACCCGAAACTGCACTCCGCCTCGCTATAAATATTCCACTTAAACCCAAAACGGTCATTAGACCGCCAAACAAGGTTAGGCTATCGACAGTTAGCTTTAGTTGGCTCTTTAGTCGCTTTCCGCACTGCTGCCGGCAGCAGCACGAAATCCACCATAAAGTCTAATGACCAATTTGGGTTAAAAACACCTTGTCAAAATAGTATCAAAAAACAATAGGAGTGCAGTTTTTCCACCAACTATCCCAAATAGTTACTCAATAAAAACACCCCGCCGGAACCGTGACGGATTTCGACGGGGTATTGTGTATTTTGAGTTGTAATATTCTCTCAATTAGAATATATTGTAGCCAAGGGAAAGGTTGAGCGTACGGTTGTACAACTGAGGGTCGTAGATGGAAGACATATGGGCGAGACCGAGCTGATAGCCGACGCCGAGACGGAACTTGCGGAAGGAAAGGTCGAGTCCGAACTGAAGGCCACCGTCAAAACGGTCAAACGGACGATAGTCTACTCGAAGCTGAGAATCCTTGAACAAATCAGACGTTCCCAATACCGGCTGTCCGAACGGGTCGGAAGCTGCAACTTTGCCTTTAGCCTGAAGTCCTACGGCCATATATGCGCCCACTTTGGGAGTCAGTGCCCAATCGTCGGCAAGACGAATACGGTAGCCTACGGTCACAGGCAGATGCAGATAGTCCATCTTGTCAATATCCAGCAATCTCAAGCCATTCACCAACATGTCGCCCGAAAGCGTTCCACCTTTGCGCTGATAGCTCAATCCTGATTCCAGCACCCAGTTCTGAGGAAATGTATAGCCGGCAGTCACTCCTACCATAAATCCGTGATTCGGTTCTGCCGATAACTCTTCTACTGCCATCCGACTGTTCAAATAACCAGCTTCTATCCCAAAATTCCAATGTTGCGCATTTGCGCTCATTGCCATTGCTGCACCAAGCAGCCACAAAATCATTCTTTTCATTAATTTTTGGTTTTATAATTCAGAATAAACAAAAGATGAGAGCAAAGACAAACGAAAACAAAGTTTTCAAATTTGATTATACCTCCTCATCCAATTCCCGGCAAAGATAATAATTATTACCGTAAAAAATAAATATGCACTTCTCGTAAAAGAAATGCATATCTATTAACAATCAAACGATTTGTCTTTATTTCATCAGTGCTTCGTGCATATGAGCTGCGGCACGACGTCCGTCACCCATGGCAAGAATAACGGTTGCTCCACCACGCACAATGTCGCCACCGGCATAAATGTCGCCCAATGATGAGCGCATCGACTCTTCGTCAACAACAATCGTACCACGACGGCTCACCTCCAATTCCGGAATAGCGTTCGGAATCAACGGGTTCGGCGATACGCCTACGCTGACAATCACCAGGTCGACCGGCACATCGTAAATACCGCCTTCCACCGGTACCGGCGAACGGCGTCCGCTCTCGTCAGGCTCGCCCAGTTCCATACGCTGTACGCGCATTGTCGTAACATGTCCTTTTTCGTTGCCGAGATATTCCACCGGATTGTTAAGCGTCATAAAGTTGACACCTTCCTCCTTCGCATGCTTCACTTCTTCCAGACGGGCAGGCATTTCCGCTTCCGAACGACGATAGACAAGCATCACGTTCTTCGCACCCATACGGCGCGCCGTACGCACCGAGTCCATGGCCGTATTTCCACCGCCAATCACTGCCACGTTGTCACCATGCAACACCGGCGTGTCGCTATCCTTGCGTGCAGCCTCCATCAGGTTGACACGTGTCAGATATTCGTTGCTCGACATGACACCGATAAGGTTCTCTCCCGGAATGTTCATAAAACGCGGAAGTCCCGCACCTGAAGCCACAAATATGCCTTTGAAGCCCATATCGTGCAAATCGTCGTAGCTCAACGTCTTGCCCACGATGCAGTTGGCTTCGAACTTCACACCCATCTTGCGCAAGCCGTCGATTTCCACATCCACGATGCTATTCGGCAGACGGAATTCAGGGATACCGTATTTCAACACACCGCCAATCTCGTGCAGCGCCTCAAACACAGTCACGTCGTAGCCATATTTCGCCATGTCGCCGGCAAAAGCCAATCCCGCAGGACCACTGCCCACTACCGCCACCTTGATGCCGTTGGCAGGAGCCAGTTGCGGCACAGAAGCCTTGCCATGTTCGCGCTCATAGTCGGCCACAAAGCGTTCAAGATAACCGATAGCCACCGCCGGCTTCTTCATCTTCAAATGTATACACTTGCTTTCGCACTGTTTTTCCTGCGGACAAACGCGACCACATACAGCCGGAAGCGCACTTGTCGATTTGATGACAGCCGCCGCTTCAGCAAACTCGCCGCGCTCCACATTCTTAATAAAGGAAGGAATGTCGATTCCTACCGGACAACCTGTGACACATTGCGGGTCGGGACAGTCCAGACAGCGTGTAGCCTCGGCCATCGCCATCTCTACAGTCAGTCCGCGGTTCACCTCCTCGTTGCAGGTCACACGGTAATCGGGATCCAGTTCCGGCATCTTCACACGCTCTGCCGAGGTGCGTTCCTTTGCAGGTTTAGCCTTGCGCAGTTCCTCGCGCCACTGCTCGGCGCGGCGTTGCGCTCTTATTTCTTTTTCATTCATAGTGCTTCCTCCCCGTTATTTGTTTTCGTCGTCATAAGAATGGAGCCGCATCAGCATTTCGTCGAAATCCACCTGATGGGCATCGAATTCCGGTCCGTCGATGCAGACAAACTTCGTTTTGCCTCCCACTGTCACACGGCAAGCACCGCACATGCCCGTACCGTCGACCATAATCGTGTTGAGCGAGCACATTGTCGGAATTTCATATTTCTTTGTCAGCAAAGCGACAAACTTCATCATGATGGCAGGACCGATAGTCACCACCAAATCCACCTTTTCGCGATTGATGACATCCTCCACGCCATTGGTCACCAGACCTTTGTTGCCGTAAGAACCGTCGTCGGTCATAATCACCACCTCGTCGCTCGAAGCACGCACTTCGTCCTCAAGGATAATCAAGTCCTTCGTACGTCCGGCCAACACGCTGACAACACGGTTGCCGGCAGCCTTCATCGCACGGATAATGGGCAGAAGCGGAGCCACTCCGACACCGCCGCCACAGCAAACCACCGTGCCAACTTTCTCGATATGCGTAGCCTGTCCGAGCGGACCAACCACATCGTGCAGGTATTCGCCTGCTTCCTTACTGCAAATCTTTTGCGACGACTTGCCCACAGCCTGAACCACAAGCGTAATCGTACCCTTGTCCTTATCGGCATCGGCAATGGTCAGCGGAATGCGCTCTCCGTGCTCGTCGGCACGCACAATCACAAAGTGACCGGCACGGCGCGAACGTGCAATAAGCGGAGCCTCCACAATCAACGCCACCACCTTTTCTGAAAAATGCCGTTTTTCAACAATCTTGTTCATCGTATATACAAATTAAAAGGCGTTACAAAACTTTTTTATGCCGCAACCGCCAACCGGACTACGACAAAAACACAAGCCAAACAACAAAAAAACGCAACCGAAATTCCTGTTGTCGACTTAATTTTCACAAAGTTAATAATAATTCTGAAGCAATATCATTTTCAAACTCAAAATAGCTTGTTGGCAACCCAAAAGTGTCCTTTCCACGGGTTGGTTTTATTTTTTGACACAATAATAACAATTTTTGTTTCTTTATGTACTCAAAAAACAAGCATTCTCAACACTCAGTTAATTACTTTTTTGATATTTTTCTTAAAAAGTCTTGCATATCTCAATTTTATTTAATACATTTGGGAAGAGTTATGAGTAACTCCCCTCCGAAAACCGGAGGTGCCAATCTTGATTCTTTGAATCGGTATACCGTGAAAATGGTATATATTTCTAAAATTGAAAAACCGCTTTTTTCGAAATATATATGTTTTTATAGATTGTAGATTTAGTTATAGTCGTTGTTGTGAAACAGCGACTATTTTTTGTGTGCTAATTAATACATAAAAACCGTTGCCGGCCAGCCAGCAACGGTTTTCCATATTTATCATTTACGTTATGTTTCAAAACGTAGGATACGGATAGGTGATATCCCAAAGGAAGAGCGCGTTTCCGGGAACTGATGTTCCGGCACTGCAGCGGTCCTTTTTCTCAATAATTTCGCAGAACTGCTGTTCCGTAATCTTGCCGCGGCCCACTTCCACCAGCGTACCGACTATGGCACGCACCATGTTGCGGAGAAAACGGTCGGCCGTCACGGTAAACACCAATTTGTCGCCCTCCATCTGCCAGCAAGCATAGTCGATGCGGCAGTTGTTTGTCTTCACATCCGTATGAAGCTTGCTGAAACTCGTGAAGTCGGTGTAGTCAAACAGACGCTGTGCCGCGCGGTTCATCGCTTCCACATCCAACTTATAGGGAGGAGTCCAGCAGAAATGATAGCTGAACGGCGACTTCTCCAAGCCGATGAAATATTTGTAGGTACGGCTCGTAGCATCAAAGCGTGCGTGTGCCTCGTTGCCCACCCTTACTATCTCATAAACGGCGATATCGCGTCCCACGATGCTGTTCAGTTGGCGAACCAGTCGGGCAGTGTCGGCAATAGGCTCTTCCACATCGAAATGCGCCACCATTGTACGGGCGTTCACTCCCGTGTCCGTCCGTCCCGCACCGGTGATTACCACCGGCATGCGCATCACCATCGACATAGCCTTCTCCAGCGTTTCCTGCACCGAAACGGCATTGGGCTGGGTCTGCCATCCGTGGAAGGGCGCACCGTTGTACGCCAGACGCATAAAATACCTGCAAGCCATCCGACAGCCGTTAATCCTTTTCGAGATAAGTATATCCGTAAAGACCCGAACGGTAGTTGCTCAGGAACTCACGACCTTCTTCCGGAGTAATCTTGCCGCTCTTCATGGCACGTGTCACCCACGTTTCCACGTTGCGCACCAGCTTCTTCGGATTGTATTGTACATAGTCGAGCACTTCGTCCACCGTTTCGCCGTCGATAATCTGATCGATTTCGTAGCGGTCGGCATATACGCTGATATGCACGGCATTCGTGTCGCCGAACAGGTTGTGCATGTCGCCCAGAATTTCCTGGTAAGCGCCGACAAGGAACACACCGAAATAATACGATTCGTTGTTCTTCAGCGAGTGTACCGGCAAAGCATTGCAGATGCCGTGGCTGGATATGAAGTTATTGATTTTTCCGTCGGAGTCGCAGGTGATGTCCTGGATAGTAGCCGTACGTGTCGGACGTTCGTCAAGACGGGCAATCGGCATAATCGGGAACATCTGGTCGATGGCCCAGGAATCAGGCAGCGACTGGAAGAGCGAGAAGTTACAGAAATACTTGTCGGGGAGCATTTTTGAAATTTTCAGCTCATCGGGAATGTGCTTCATGCCCTGTGCCATATCGTTGACATCGCGGGCAACTGACCAGAACAGTTTTTCAATCTGCGCACGTGTACGCAAGTCGAGCATACCCAGACTGAAAAGGTCGAGAGCTTCTTCGCGGATCTGCAGCGCGTCGTGCCAGCTTTCGAGCAAGCGCGGCGGATTGAGTTTGTCCCAAATATCGTAAAGTTCGCGGGCCAGTTCGTGGTCGGTTTCCGAAACTTCCTCATTTTCATTCCATATCGGAAGCTGCGTAGTTTCCAGCGCTTCAAAAATCAGCACAGAGTGATGGGCTGTCAGCGAGCGTCCGGATTCCGTAATGATGTTCGGCTGCTTCAATCCGTTTTTCTCACAGGCATCCACCAAAGCCGAGATAGCGTCGTTGGCATACTCCTGGATTGAATAGTTCATGCTGCTTTCACTGGCACTGCTGCGTGTTCCGTCGTAGTCAACGCCCAGACCGCCACCAATGTCAAGAAAATCAAGATTAAAGCCCATTTTCGACAGCTGCACGTAGAACTGTGTAGCCTCGCGCAAAGCCGTCTTGATACGGCGTATTTTGGTAATCTGACTGCCGATATGGAAATGTATCAGCTTCAGACATTCCTTCATCTTGTTCTTTTCAAGGAAATCGAGAGCCTCAAGCAGTTCACTGGAATTCAAGCCGAACTTGCTGTGGTCGCCGCCCGACTCTTCCCACTTTCCGCTGCCGGAGCTCGACAGTTTGATGCGGATACCCACGTTCGGACGCACACCGATGCGCTTTGCCAACGTAGCAATCAGGCGCAGCTCGTTGAGTTTTTCCACCACAAGAAAAATGTGGCGTCCCATTTTCTGAGCCAGCAAAGCCAGCTCAATATAATTTTCATCCTTATAACCGTTACAGATAATCAGGTTGCTCTCATCGATATTCGTTGCGAGCACCGCGTGAAGTTCCGGCTTTGAACCGGCTTCCAGACCGATGTTGAACTTTTTGCCGTGGCTGACGATTTCCTCCACCACCTGACGCATCTGGTTTACCTTAATCGGGTAAATGATAAAGTTCTGGGCTTCATATTTGTACTCGGCAGCAGCCTGCTTGAAACAGCGCGAAATCTTTTCAATGCGGTTGTCAAGAATATCCGGAAAACGGAGCAGTACGGGCGACGTTATGTCCCTCACCTGCAATTCGTCCATCAAATCCTTCAAATCGACGGATGCATAACCCTCGCGCGGAGTCACCTGAACGTGACCCTTGTCGTTAATCGAGAAATACTTAAGCCCCCAACCGGAAATGTTATACAGCTCAGCACTATCCTCAATACGCCATTTTCTCATTCTTCTGTCAAAAGTTAAAAAGGTTACAAATATCTGTAATTTAAAATAGTCTACAAATGTACGAAAAAACACGTTAAAACTACGGATACGGCCGTAATAATTCATCGAGACCTATAATTTTTCACTGAATAGATTTCGACCTTTTCCCAAACATGCCTTTCATCCGGATAAGCCTTTATAAGGTCTGCACAGATTTGAGACCAGGGTACAACTTTGAATGTATTCCACCAAATGGGTCTGCCATGGTCCACATAAATTTTCACCACCATGCGAACCCTTTCCAAATAGCCATCATGTTTATTTTCTATTTCCGCACGCAAATATCCTGACAACGTTTGAAAGTTACCATCCGAATCAAAGCCTAAATCATCATGGATATTTTTCCATAAATCAAAATAACGGCGTGTAATTGTAATGTCATTGGCTGCTATAACCTTGTCCGTAGAAACCACCCCCAACAATTTTTCAATGACAGGCTCTTCTCCTTCCGGATAAAGCCAACGCTTCTTTTCTTCAAAATCAGAAGCAAGGCAAATCAGCACAGAACGAGTAATCGGAGTAAACACATCCTCTATATCAGGATATTCCCTTAACAATTCCATTACCGCCAAATAGGCTTCTTGAGGAGAACAATCAGTTTTCGCCAATCGTTCCAATGCCGAATTCAACACAGCAGGCATAAGATAGCCGCCCTCTATTTCCGCTTTCAGCATTGCGATAATATCCGCGCTTGAACCCTTTTCAAATCGAGTATGCAAGAAAATAGAATTGCTATCTTCTGCTTTCGACGGCCCCCACAGCTGCTTTTCCTCCTGTCCTATTGTCTCCAACAGTTCTTTATTATTTTCAGCAGCTTTTTTCAAGAAGATGAAGAAGTTGCGGAAAGGGGCAAGAGTCTTGTATGAACTGTTTTTCTCATACCATTGCCTATAATAGCAATAGAATTTCCACATTTTCTCACACCCCATCTGCCTGTTATACAAAGTCTGCAAAATATTACCAAAAGTGCGCGACTGTGTAGCCTTCACTCCTTCAATATCATTTCTGAACACCTCACTGACTTCGCCGGTTTCATCAAACAGAGCATCCAATTTTCGGAATCTGTACAATGCCGAATAAAAGAATTCATCCTTCTCTATCAAATCATTCCATTCACTCACAAAATTATCCCACCGACGAAAAGCCGCACTACGTTCGTCTTCATCCTTACAATCCGCTATTTTTCCACATAGAGCAGCCACACAGTCAGGAGCCATTTTACCGTCCCCAGCCAGTCTCCTCACATTTTCTACAATAGCAAAAGCATCATCTATTGAACGGTAAGGCTTCTTTATAAGCATTGTGTTTATCTCATCGGAAGCTTCCACCATACGTTTCATGCCAACACTGTCGTTTTCTGACTTTTCGTTTCTAATTATCTTCCAAACGTATTCTTCCTGCTGCAGAGAAACTGCCATTTTAAACAGTAATGCAATCACATGAATATCGCAGCGGTAATTTTTCAGTTTCGGCATATTCACAACCTCATAAGCATACAAGAACCGTTTCGGACTGGGCCTTTTGTGACCTTCGGAAGAACCTTGAACCTTGATTTTATAATTATCGACAATTCTCAGAAGATTGCTCAACGTATAGTCATCAACATAAGGCAAACGCTTGATATAGACAGATGCGTCGTCAATAGTCGGCGAGGCTTTCAAAATCTGATTATAGAGTATCAGGCTAATTTTTGCAGAACCTCCCATTTCTTTCTCAAAAGAATTGAAAGCTTTGACTGCAAATTTATATTCATGCTTCTTTGTAAGTTCCAAACACATAGCAAGCATTCGAGCATTGTGTTCTCCTACCGGCTCACGCCAACTTTGATAAAACGCATAAGCTGTGGAAAAGTCCTCTGACTTTTGAATCAGTCCTACATAGACAACTTCACGCCTGTTTGCCTTTACCGAGGCCCAAACACCTTCCCCGGACTCCAAATAAGACTGTATGAGCTTCAACATCGGTGTATCATGGACAGATTTGCCCAACATAAATACTACCGCAGCATTTGTCAATGAAAACAATCGGTCAACATACTCATTCAGCATTGCCTTTCCTTCCACCAGATTGTCTATTGAGTCCAATCGAGCCAGCACATCATCAAATATCGTACTTGCACCAAATTCCAATACATCCAATGCTGCATCGTAATTTCTCACCTCATCGACCAAAGACTGCGCCCACGCATATCTGCCATTGGCAAAATCAATAAGAAGCCGAATGTGTTCTGCGTTGGCACACAATTTTGCCAATATACCGTAGATACGTTGCAACGACATCATGTCAGACACGAAAAGCCCATTCACACTACGGACTTTTGCCAAAACTGCATCCACAGCACCCTGGCTTACAAAAGCATAAGCTTCATCAAACGTATCTGTGAAGTATTCCAATTTTCGGGAAATTGAATACAGGCTGTCCGATATGCTGTTTTCTACTTGAAAATCCTCTATTTCTTCCGGCGTATAACTATTGGGATGATTTTTTGCAAAGCGTATCAGCTCACCCATTGTTGATTCATTGACAGGCAACCCGTTTTCCCTCATTTCACGTATCAACATCCGTACTCCACGACGAGATTCTGCACGTCCAATCAACAGGTTATAAAAAAATCCCATTTCCTCTTTGTCCTCTTCCATCAATACCGATAAATTTTCCTTCGCTATTTTTCGACATTCTTCGAGGCACTCATTATAGATTTCAGTCTGAGGCAAACGGGCAACCATTCGTCTCAATGATGTTGCAGTAGGAAATGTTTCATAGAAACTTAAAATGGCATTTTTCGCTTCAAAGAAATTTGTCCAATCGTATAACAGCCGTTCGGCGATCGGAACAGTTTTTTCTCTGACAAGCAATTCTTCCCAGACCAATTCATTGAAAGCAAAATTGATATTTACCGGAACAATCGAATACAACTTTTCCCCATCATATATACTGTCAGCACTGTAATTAATCATGTTCCCGTTCAATTCATGACTAAAAAGAACGGCATTGTTGTCCTGCAAATATTTTATACACGCCAACAGATTTTTTGAGAAGATATCGGCCGACATCTGTTCATACTTTTTACGCACCAGCATCACAACAAGACACAACGGCGAAGAATAGCGGAACGTGGAAACCAATTGACACGCCCTGAGAAAATTTTTCACAAAATGGTGCAGTTCCGTATCCTTTTGACTAACCAACCGATTGACAATTTTTTCCACATAGTCATTCAGTCGAGGAATATAATCTCCAACCGTTTCTCCACTTGAATATTTGAAATGCATACGCAACCATGCCACAAACTTTGCATCAGCCTGACTTTTTCCAATCGGTTTTATTTCCAGTTCCTGGCACAAATTGTCGTTGGCCATCAACAGGTCACGAACCTTCGAATTGTTGTTCTTAAAATTATCGTATGCCGATTTTATGGAAGTGCCTATAAACACAATATTTTTATGTTTCAGCAGTCTTTGGAAAAAATCCAGTATTTCTGAACTCTCCATACCCGCCATTTCAAACACGTCACGCACCTGGTCAGCAATGATATATATACGATCAAGAGTCTTCCGCACCTCACCGGAACCGTCGGCAACATTATAGTCCACATCCGTTTTAAATCGGCGTATCAAATCGTGCACATTCCCATAATTCAACAAAATAACCTTCTCGTCAGGAATCCGATGTCGTACAAATTCATATACTGCACGAGTTTTTCCTGCTCCCGGCATACCGGTAATCATTACAATGCGACCACCTTCGGTAATTTTATTCTGCAAAGCGACATCCACGCTCTCCCGCTGATAGTAAAGTTTCTCATTAAACCCGTTTTCTTCCGCTGCCCGATTTTCATCATAATATAGCTCCTTTGCCTTGACAGCATGACCCGGTATCGACATTCCGTCGACACGAAAAACAGGGAAACGATTCTCCAACACCAACAGGTCAAACTGTTCACTAACCTTATTCACCAAAGAAGAGCAATCGGAATCGTACCGATAATCAACCACATAATGTTCATCTATCTGCTCATAACTATCTCGCAACAGTTGTAACAACTGCTCCAAATACACATCAGAATCCGCTTTTACACAATCATTTTCAACAAGTTTCTGCTGATATTCTTCCTCATTTTTCTCACCCAACGGATCACTGCAGGCAAAAACATTGATGACAAGGTTTGCACCATTTTTCATTGCTTTATAAGCAGCAACGAGCTCTCCGGCCGTTTTATCTCCGACATGTTTTAACGGAGCCAACAGAATCAGCCAGTCACATTTCGGTATCAGACAGTTGTTAATTTCAGTCTGTTTTGGCATCAATCCGAAGACCGTTGATGCTGTTTCACAATCATAAATATATTCAATTCGCTTACCCTGATTACCAAGCATGGACAATGCCTTGTCCATCAATTTAAGTTTTTCAATAACCTTGTTCTTTTCATCAAGTCTGCGACTCGAAGATAGTACTATTTTAAGTCCCATTGTATTAGATCTTTTCTTATTATTTCTTTTTTCAACACTGTCTAATCATTGCCAAAATCAAAACCCTATCGAGAAATTACGGAGTTCGGCGCGGAGGGATTTTGCGGTTCCGGGACCGCCGGTCATGCTGTCGAGCAACGCCCAGAATTTCGGCCCGTGGTTCATTTCGCGCGTGTGGGTCAGTTCGTGGAGAAGCACATAGTCCATCAAATGCGGCGGGAGAAGCATCAGGTAGCAGGAAAGGTTAATGGTACGCGCTGCCGAGCAGCTACCCCAACGTGTCCTCGCACCGTTGATTTTCACTTTGTTGTACGGAAGGTTGTAGCGTTGCGACCACTCGTCGAGCAACGGCGGTAGAAAGTCGGCAGCCGTCACTTTCAACGCCCGCAGAACACCCGCTTTCAGCAACTGCTGGACACGACTGTCAGAAAAATCCGCGCCGGAAGGGTAGAAAATCACAGCCCCGTCGTCGGTACGTCGCAACATAAAATTACGTGATGAACCCTGCCGTAGCGAAAGCCGGAAACAAGGGGCATCAATGCGAAAATCGGCATCCATCTCAGCCGGCTTGACTTTGCGATAGCTTTCCAACAGTTTCGCACGATACTGCTCCACCACTTTCATCGCCTCATCGGTCCGGCTCATGAACGGCACCGTCACATACAGCCCATCGGGCTTCACACGCATGGTCACACCACGCGCTCCACGCCGGGTACGCAGCACGATGCGCCCGAAATCCTTGTCAGCTATCACTCCCCGCGTCGCCATCGTTCTGCCCTATTTTGCCTTCATCGTCACAATCGGCACAAGCATTTCCTCCATTGAGATACCACCGTGCTGGAACGTGTCCTTATAGTATTGGACATAGTAGTTGTAGTTGTTCGGGTAGGCAAAGAAATCGCCGTTCAGCGTAAAGATATAAGTCGACGACACGTTTGGCGAAGGCAGTCCGTAACGCTCCGGACGTTTTATTTCGTAAACCTGGCGTTCGTTGTAGCTCAAATTCTTACCCACCTTGTAACGCAGATTGGTATTCGTATTCTTGTCGCCGATGACCTTGATAGGATTGTCGACACGGATAGTGCCGTGGTCGGTTGTCAACACGATGCGTGCACCGCTTTCAGCTATGCGTTTCATCAGTTCGATGGCCGAAGAATGGCGGAACCACGATTCCGTAATCGAACGATAGGCGGCATTGTTGACTGCCAGTTCGCGAATCATCTTCGACTCGGTACGCGCATGCGAAAGCATATCTATAAAGTTGAACACAATCACGTTCAGGTCGTAGTTGGCAAAGTTGCTGAAATTTTGCAGCAGTTTTTCGCCGTAGGAAGTTTCATACACTTTATTGTAGGAAAACTTATAGCGTTTGCGATAACGGTCGAGCTGTGTCTGGATAAGCGGCGACTCATTTAGGTTCTTGCCCTCTTCCGAATCCTCGTCCACCCACAGTTCGGGGAACATCTTTTCAATCTGCAACGGCATCAGCCCTGAGAAAATGGCATTGCGGGCATATTGCGTAGCCGTCGGCAGAATACTGCAATAAAGGTCCTCCTCCACGTTGAAATATTCCGATAGAATGGGCTTGATGATACGCCACTGGTCGAGACGGAAATTGTCAATCAGAATGAAGAACACCTTTTCTCCGGCATCAAGCAGCGGAAACACCTTCGTCTTGAAAATCTCGTGGCTCATCAGCGGATGCTTGTCAGTTGTCACCCACGACTCATAGTTCTTTTTCACAAACTTGCAGAACGTGGAGTTTGCCTCGTTCTTCTGCATCGTCAGCAGCTCGTCCATGTTCGTTTCCGTCTGTGCCAACTCCATTTCCCAGAAAACGAGTTTCTTGTACAGTTCATACCAGTCCTCGATGGTGTACGACTCGTTGATTTGTTCCGTGATGCGGCGAAATTCCTGCTGATAGTCGGAAGTGGCCTTCTGCGACACCAGCGTACCGGAATGCAGGTTCTTTTTGAGCGACATGAGAATCTGGTTCGGATTGACCGGCTTGATAAGATAGTCGGCAATCTTGTTGCCGATAGCCTGGTTCATGATGTTTTCCTCCTCGCTCTTCGTAATCATAATCACCGGCACATCGGGATGCAGCTGCTTGATTTGCGACAACGCCTCTAAACCGCTGATACCCGGCATGTTTTCATCGAGTATCACCAGGTCGAAATGCTGTTCCGCCACACAGTCGAGCGCATCGCTGCCGTTGTTGACCGTTGTCACTTCATAGCCTTTCTGCTTCAAAAACATGATATGTGGTTTGAGCAAATCAATCTCATCGTCTGCCCACAATATAGTGCCGTTTTTCTCCATTCTGTCAAATCGTTTTAGATTCTACAAATTTAGTCCATGCTTTGTTCTTCTGCAAACGCAAGTTTCCGTAAAGTTAGCATTTTTTGGGAAACAATCACAAGGTTATGACATTTTCCAATACTTTCTCCAACTGACCGGCATAATAGTAAGGCAGATTATACAATTTATATTCCTTTCCGCTATCCAGACGAATCGTATCGGAAGAAAATGGCAACGACCAAAAACGGAACGCAACATGTCCGGCACTTTCCTCCATAAACAGCTGCAAAGATTTCAGCCGTGCGTTTGTTCCGCTTTTCACCTCAATCGGCACCAAACCGTAGCGACGTGAATTATACAGATAATCCAATTCAGCCTGTGTGTTTCGTGCCTCCCGAACCCAAAAACTCCGTTCGCTCAAAAACACATTGTCCTGCCCTAAAATTTCCTGCCCTACAATATGCTCCGCTATTCTTCCACGCCACGCATCGTTTATATCCTCCTTTCCTAACAGTTCCGACTGCACACCGGCCGAATAATTCACCAAGCCTGTGTCCAACCACAACAATTTGGGGCGCTTTTTCAAATCACTGTTCAACGGCAATCGGGTTTCGGTTGTAGGATAGACCAACTCCAGCAACATTGCCTTTTGCAATGTACGGAAAGCGTCACCGACCTCACGACTTTTATAATTGGAGTTCCCAAAACGCTCAAAAGTTATCCGCTCGGCAGCGAAATTCCAACCGTGCGAAATGATATAACGAAGCACATTTCGCGACATTTCCGACGACTTATATTTCTCCACATCATCGCGATATCCTGTCAACAACGACTGATATACACCGTCAAGTGCCACCAAATCGCGTGCTTTCGCATAGTCGGCTACAGCTTGTGGCATTCCTCCGACCAAGGCATATTTGTTGAATAACGACATCGCCTTCGGATGCAACGGCTCAGGCACCGCCGCATTCTTCACCATTTCTTCCAAAGCCGTTTCACCCAATGCCCCTAAAAACTCGACAAAAGTGCAAGGTCGCAAAGCTATGTACTCCACCCTGCCGACCGGAAACGACAACTGACGGTTCAGCATCGTTTCCAACAACGAACCGGCGGCTATCACATGAATTTCCGGCATTTCTTCATAAAAATAGCGCAACAATTTGATGGCATATGGAGAATTCTGAATTTCATCAATAAACAGAAGTGTCGCACCTTTTGACTTTGTCCGGTTTTTCATCGCTAACAGCAGTTCAAAAAGCTCCTTCACCGGCAGTTCACGCTGAAACAAAGCCAAATCCTCCGACTTCTCCAAATTGAAAGACAAAAACAAGTCAAATTGTTTGCCAAATTCTTCCACCAAAGATGTCTTTCCTACCTGCCTTGCTCCACGAATAACCAACGGCTTCCTGTTCTCTTTTGTTTTCCAAGTATTTAACCAGTCTATTGCGCTTCGTCTGAACATATCTTTTTTTGGCAAATATACATCATTTTGTCACAAATCCAAACATAAATCACAAGAATTTTGTAACAGATCCAAATATAAAACGGAACATTTTTGTCACAAATCCAAATATAAAATACAGAAATCTTGTAACAGATCCAAACATAAAACCCTCCCATCTTGTCATAAATCCAAAGATGAGAGGGAGTATATTTCAAGTAAAACAACAGTCAGGCGTTCTTATGTCGGCGTTTCCAATGGCGCACACCATTGTCAATCAGCACAACAATTATCGTGAAGAATAGTGCAATCACGGAATTAACCAACAGGTTTCCGTCCTTCCATTCTTCATAGGGCGAGAGCCTGCGAATCAGGCCATTAAGAAACAGAAACACGAAGAAAGCAAGAACGTAATACAAAATCCGTTTTCTATTCATAACTCAAAGACTTACCAAAGTTTCTATTTTTTGTTCTTCCAATGGCGTATAGCATTGTCAATCAGAGCAATCATTCCTGTAAAGAACAGTGCAGCTACCGAGTTGACCAACAAGTTGCTGTCGATTCCGCTTTCCGAGGGCGACAACCGGCACACAAGAATAATAGCCGCCAAAATCACAAAAAAGATGACCAGATAAACCAGCCAACGTTTGTTCTTACCGTTTTCCATAATTATCTATTTATTCTTCCCCGGAACTTTCCTCCGGTTCTTCTCCATTTTCAATACGCTCTTCCGCCTGCTGAATCTTTTCTTCAACTGCATCGTCCGACTGCTCAGCTATGAAACGGAAATATTCTTCAAACGAACGACCTTCCTTGAGCAGGAGGTCAAAGTTCTTTTCGCTGATAAATACGGGCTTCACTTTCTCCGTAATCCGCACCTGCTTGTCGGCAAACAGTTCACGGCTGTACTGTTCCAAATCGGCGAAACTTGTAAAGCCTTTAATAACGATGATACCCAATTGGCCGAACGTCATCCGGTCAATATCAAAGTCGCGCACGGCATAGGTCGAGAAGTTGTGTTTTGCCACATCAAACAGCAGACGGTTGGATGAAACGCTGTCTGTCGGATAGGTAAGCAGACAGATATGCGGTCCTTCTCTCGACGGGTCGAACGGCGTCAGCTCGCGGTTCGGGTCGGTAGCCGTCGTGTCGTTAGTCAGACGAATCGACCAAATCATGCCGCGCATGCTCGTTGCCCCTTCGTTCACTTTACGACCTTGCGCCATATCCTTCAAAATGGATGATGCCAGCGGCGTAATGTCGGTTTCCGGATAGCGTACAAGCAGTTCCTTGAGCGTTTCACGGAATTTTTCGTAATCCTTTTCCGGGATATACGACATGGCGTGAAGCAACATGAATTTCGGCATAATCTTCGATAGCGGGAAACGACGCATCATTTCGGCATAAGCATCGTGCACGGCCTGCGTACGGTTGTTGAGATAATCGTCGTAGGTCTTGGCATACATGTCCTCCTGCACGCGCTCCATGTTGCGCAGGTTCTCGATGTAGTTCGGATCGGCAAGCGCCAGTCCGTATTTGGAATCGGCAAAGTCGCGCAAAACGAGCTGCCGCATCTGTTCCGCCTTGTCGGCAAATCCGTAGCGGATATACATCAGATACATGTTGTAGTACACATCCAGACGATAGATATTGTCGGGATAGCGTTCCAACAATTCGTTGAACGCATTTTCAGCCGCTCTCACGTCTTCCAGTTTGTCTTTCAGGATAATGCCCATATTGAACAGACCTTCCTGCACCACATTGTGGGAAGTCTGAATCTCTTCCTCCGTCTTTGGAATCTGCACCAGATAATATTCCGGATAGTGCGGGTCCTGCTCGCGTGCCTCCTCCTCTTTCGCCTTCTTTACATCGGCTATCTGCTCATCGGAAAGCGGATTGCCCAGCGAGTCGGTCATGACGGTTTCTTCCGGCTCGTCGTAGTTGGCCTCCTCAAAATCCGACATGGAGAAAGTGGTTTTATTCGAACGCCGCCAGTCGTCCTCCAACTTACGGCTGCCCCACATTTTCTGGAACTGTGTCTTACCGGCATTTTTCGTGGCCGTATTGTAGAAATACCACGACTTGTCGGTGTTGAGCGTATAGGTGGTCGTGTTGCTCTGCAACTTGTTTCCGGCGGCATTCTGCTGTGCCAGATATTCCTGGCGGCGGGCTTCCTCAGCCGCTTTCCGTTCCTTTTCCTTCAGTTCTTCCGCCAGTCGTTCCGCCACTTTCCGCTGCTCTTCGGGCGTGAGTTTTGCCAGTTCGAGCAAGGAGTCCTGCAACGTAACGTTCTGCGAATATACTGCCAGTTCGTCGAGCACATCGGAACGGCGTTTCAGCATTGCGTAGTCGGGATAATCGTCGGGCAACTGCGGCACGGCTTCCGAATAGCACGGTTGTGCCTTGTCGTATTCAAAACGTTCGAAATACAGTCCGCCGAGAGTTATCGAGTTGATAGCCTTGTCAATGCCGTTGCGCGTACTTTTTTCGTTGGCCAGCACGTAATTGTCAATCGCCTTCAGCGTGTCGCCGCGCGAGAGATACAGGTTACCGATGGCATAGTACACCTGGTCGAGATAGTCCTTGTTGCGGTCCTGCCGCGCCATCCGTTCCAGCGACTTCACCTCCGGCTCAATGTTCGTGCCCATATACACCTCGCTCTGCTTGATGCGGGCATTGAATTTCGTGCGGTAGGAAGCGTTCGAGGCATCGGCCACTTTCTTGAAAGTCTGATAGGCTTCCGCCTTCATACCGTTCTGCTCCTGAAGCTGCCCGAGCAGGAAGCGCATACGTGTTTTCTGCACACCTCCGGCGGCATTGACTGCCTGCGACAGATAGGTAACGGCATCCTTTCCGCGGTTAGCCTTAATGAGATAGTCGGCATACGCCATATTGTACATTCCACGCAGCTTCTTGGTGGTCAGTTCTTCGGGTTTCAGCCGGGTAGCCACATTCTCCGCCTCGTTGGTCCAACCCAGGGCACAATAGGAGCGCAACTGCCATATTTTCGCCTCGGTCACCAATTCGGGCAACCAATTGAAATAGCGTTCCACATAGCGGAATGTGGAAGCTGCGCCAAGAAAATCGCCGTTCAGATACTGGGCTTCGCCCATCAGCCGCCAGGCATTATGGAGAAATGGATTATATTCGCCGCGTTTCAGATATTCGCGGTATTTCGGGTCACGCATCTTGCTGCGGTCCTTTTTCGGCTTCTTTTGAATGGAATGCAGGGCAATGGCCTTTTGCATCTTTTCCAATGTGCGGTCAAAATTGGCCGACGGCTTTGTTGCCTTCGGATCGGCATGCGCTTCGGCAGGATGGATAAACAGAAGGTCTGAATAGTCGTCCTCGTATTCGTCCTCCATTTTCTTCAATTCTTCCTTGTAATGCTCCTCTCCGTTGAAATACACGTTGTAGCGTGTCGTGAACGCCTGGTAAAAACGCGACCCGGCGGTATTCTTTTTTGTGCTGCACGAAGGCAGCACCATCGAGAACATCGCTAAGAAAAGCAGAAAATATATAGGACGACGTGTCAAAATTCAGTCTGTTTTAATCAATTATTCTAACGTTTTTAGCTGCAATTTATTGCCTGTCAGCACTCATTTTGCGCACTGCCGCTTTCTCATTTCCTTGCCAATACGAACAACGGCATAAGCGGCTATCAGTGTCAGCACGATAGTGGCAGAAGCCGGCACGTTGGTGTAGTAGGAAATGAACAATCCGGCCACAGAGCAGAGCAGACTCACCACCACAGCCAATGCTATCATCGGGCGCAAGCGCGTGGTGAACACTTCGGCAATCATCTGCGGTATGGCAAACAGCGACATCAGCAGCATGATGCCGATAAGTTTCAGTGTCAGAACGATGCACACGGAAACGAGCACCATCATCGCACTGTTGATAAGCCGCACGGGCATACCGATGGTGCGGGCAAAGTCGCTGTCGAAAGCACAAGCCATAATCGGGCGGAAATACACGCCCACAAACCCCAACAGCACAAGCAGATAAGCGGCGAATATCAGCAAATCCGTCTGACTGATGGTAAGAATGCTTCCAAAAAGGAAATTGTTGAGTTCCGGCACATAACCGGGCGTAAGGAAAATAAACAGCACGCCAATGGCCATGCCCAACGCCCACACGACGGAAATGGCGGAATCCTCCCGCACATGGTAGCGTGTCGACACCCATTCCACGCCCAACGACGAGCCGATGGCAAACACACCGGCCATCAGCAAGGGATTCATTCCCAGATAGTAGCCCAATCCCAATCCGCCGAAACAGGCATGGGTGACACCGCCGCTGACAAACATCAGCCGGCGGATAATGACATACGTTCCGATAATGGCCGATGCCACGCTTATCAGCATCAGCCCAAACAGAGCATTTCTAAAGAAAGTATATTCCAATATTTCCATTCGTTTCCTTTTTCATTCATCGGGCAAACGGCTATCCGTTTACCTTGCGTTCGCGCTCTTCGCGCACGATGAGCAGCAGCTCTTCCTTCACGATGTCGGGCAGGTTGATGCCGCGCAGCTGCAACGAGCGTGCCCATCCGGCAATATCGTCGGGGAGCAACGTCAGCAGCACATCGCGGAAAGCCTCAATCTGTTCTTCGTTATAGCCGTTGGAAGGAATGCCGGCATAGGCATCAAGGTCTTCATCGTCGTAATAGACAATCTCCGTCGACACGCCCTGCAACAGCGAATCGCGCTCGCAGGTGATGTGCATGCCGCAGCAGCCCGGCTCGCTGCCGCCGTTGTCAGCGGCAGGCGTTTCCTCCGGCTCTTCAATGCCTTTTGCCTTACGGCGTTTTTCTCCGATAGTATGGGTGATGTAAAGTACCAGCCCGAACACCACGGTAACCGCCAATATAATCAATGCACCTTTCATTATTCTTTTTCCTCCATGCTAAAACCGACTTCCGAAAGGTGTTTCCAATAGTCGGGGTACGACTTGCTCACCACACCGGCATCCCGAATCACCAGCCCCGGGAATTTCACGGCCGCCGGAGCAAATGCCATTGCCATGCGGTGGTCGTCGAAAGTCTCGATTTCGGGCTTCTCCTGCGGCTTGGTTCTGCGGCCGTCCCAACGGAGCGAATAGTCAGGCTCCACATCGAGCGGATAACCCAGTTTTGCCAGTTGTGAACGCAAAGCCTCTATGCGGTCGGTTTCCTTGATTTTCAATGTCGACAAGCCGGTCATCCGGAAAGGGATATCGGCCAGACAAGCCGTCACGACAAGTGTCTGTGCCAAATCGGGTTGACCGGAAAGGTCGAAATCCACCCGAGCAGGCCGCTGACCTGCCGGGCAGTTCAATGCCACTCCTTCCTCAGCATAAGCCGTTTCCACTCCGAAACAGGCGAAAAACTCTACCACACGGCTGTCGCCCTGCACGCTCCGTTGCTGGAGTCCGCTCAAACGCACCTTCAGCTGCGGAATCAGCGTCTGCATTTCGTACCAGTAGCTTGCCGCCGACCAGTCGCTCTCCACGGAAAAATCGGTCACCGCATAGCGTTGCGGAGCAATACGCACCTCGCCGTCGGCAACCTCGACCTCACCACCGAAACGGCGCATCAGCGAAGCTGTCATTTCGATGTACGGACGCGATATCATGCCGCCCTTCAGACGCAATGTCAGTCCTCCGTCCATATACGGAGCCACCATCATCAAGGCTGAAATATATTGTGAGCTAACGTTTCCTGCCAGTTCCACCGGACCGTCGGCATGCAGCCGTTGTCCTTCAATGCGCAAGGGAGGGAAACCCGCCTCGCCCTCGTAACTGATTTTTGCACCGCACTGACGCAAGGCATCTACAAGCACACCGATAGGCCGCTGACGCATACGAGCCGTGCCGTCGAGCGTCACCGTCCTGCCCTCGCATCCGGCAAAATAGGCCGTAAGGAAGCGCATGGCCGTACCTGCGGCTCCGATATTCACATAGTCGCCCGTTTCACGAAGTGCACGCTGCATGGCATCCGTATCGTCGCACACGGCAACATTGGAAATTTTTCCGCCGCCACCCGCCAGCGCATTCATGACCAGCACACGGTTGCTGATGCTTTTCGACGCCGGCAACATCACCGTCGCCTCCCGCGCCAAACCGAAAGTCACTTTCAAATTCCGTTTCATAACCACAAACTTACAGAAAATCGCCGGAATAATCGTAAAATCCGGCAACGGAAATTTTCGAAACAGCACATCTCAAAACTTTCCCCATAAAAAAAGGCTGCCTTTCAGCAGCCTTTTCCAATCATACCAACCACACTATTTCACTACTTTTATAACGTCACCATTGTTGAAAACCAACAGATAAACACCGCGGGCGAAATCGGATGCCGGAATGAGGAATGTTCCGCTTTCTGTCAATTGATAATCAGCCAGTTTCAAGCCTGACATATTGACTACGCTTACTGATTCGTATCCCTGCGGATAGCTGATTTGCCAACTTTCACCGTTTCCGACAACACGGACAGCCTGCTGAGAAACACCGGCAACACTACTTTCAGAAGTCTGTACCACCTCTATTTTCAACGGGTCAGCACCCGGAGCTGATACGTCAAATGCAAACCTACGTTCCGTCTCGCCTTCAGAAAGAGCTGCAACCGTAGCTGTCAATTTCACTTTTCCGTCCTCAGCATCAGCCAATGTCACTGAGAGCCATTCCGGGAAAGGAACCGTAAAGTCATCGACGATCAAGTTTTCAGCAGCAAAAGGAACATCAATCATCACATCTTTGTTTCCACCGTTCTTGTCAAAGTAAACCACCGGTTCGTCAGCATGGATGAACGAGTAAACAATGTCAAAGTTAATCAAGAACGGGCAATAGTAATTGACGAGCAAATCAGAAATATTGGTTCTGTATTTATAGACAGTTTCACCGAAAGTTTCCTTTTGGAGCACAAATGAACCGGTTTGTTTCACCAAGTTATTCTCACCCTGATTTAACGGGCAGTATTCCTTAACACCTGCCTGATCAAAACCTTCCACTTCCACCATTATTTCGGTATCTATTTCCAGTTCACTAAGAGCAAGTTCCATACCATCCATCTTAAAATCAGTGAATTCCATAATATATGGGTCAATACCGGCCACAGCTTCCTGTTTTACGTCAGACATTTTACATGAAGAAGTAGCCATCTTTTCCCATTCCCCGAATTCATTCTTCTTGTAAACAGCAAGTGTAAATTCCACATCGGGTTCTGCACTCAAGCGATAGAACGGAATCCAAACACTTTCAATAACATATTTTGAATACGGTGCTGAAACGACAGTACCCAAGCCATAGTTCGTCTTATAGAAGATATCATAAGCTCCGCTGCCAAAATAATAGGAGCCTTCGGCTGCAGTCAATGCTGCCAATCCCAAATTAATGTCGTATTCGCCGACACCGAGTTGCGTAGCACCGATATTCTGAAAATTAAACACCGTGTTTCCTCCTGTTAGAATATTGCCGTCGACAACATTTCCGTCAAAATCCTTGCCTGTGTATTTATAAGTTGTCGTCTGTGAACCAACTGCCATCGCCTGTAATGTAGGAACCGGAGCCAATCCCCACGGATAAACCACTTTCAAATCCCGTTTCTGGCTTGTTTCCATTCCACCTTCCAGCGTTGTCTGATACTGCCATTCAAAATCTGTAGCATATTGGCTCGATTTGTTTTGCCAAGTAACTTCCGCATAAGCAGGACCAAAAATCAACGGAGTAGAAGCCGAGTAGAAATCACGGCTGGTTCCAACAAGAAACGTTCCATCCGGACGCTGATACAACGCATCAGTCGCAGGTGTCGCCACCTTTATGGCATCCAAACAAACGGAGTTGCCACAGAAGTCACCTCCTGTCCGAATATAACGGAATGCTATTTTTATATTTTTTCCAACATATTTGTCAAGTTCAATTTTAAAATTCTCATAGCTGAATCCCTTGTCAAATATCTCTCTGTCACCTATTTTTGACACATATTCCTGCTCCATATTGAGAAGGCTCTCCCATTCCGTACTGCCTTCAACTTGAGCAAGCACCTCCATGTTGCAAACGGTCACCCGCTGACTATAAATCATCGTACCCCAATCCAAATATTTTGAATCATAGCAACTTGAATAGTCATAAGCCATTGCAAAGTAGAGGTCTTGATACTCTTCCACAGAAATAAGCGGAGAAATCAACCATTCGTCCTGATCCACAGCAGCAATGACATTGTCAGGATTGTCAGGGTCATCCCTGTCGTACGAGAAATGAATAAACGCTTCCTTCTCTCCGTCGGGTGTCATGGGAAGGAATCCCATACCTCCCGAATAATATACATACCATGTATTATTTACATTATGGTCCAAATCAACGGTGTTGGCAGGCTCATTTATCTCTTGCCAACCTTCTGGAATCCAATCAAGGCCGTAACTATCCTGCCAGGATTCGAAATCCTCACTGAATGCAACTCCATCTTGCGAAGCCGATACTTGAGTCAATATCCGTTTGTCGGATTTCTGCAAACTGCGGTTATTAGCATCAAGCAGACGTTTGTAGCGAAAACCTTGTTTTGTTTCTACAATCTGCCACATATACCCATCACCTAAAGATTTTGATTTCAAAACCTTGTCAGGTGCAAGTCTCACATTTCTGTCTTGGGGCAAAACAAGTTGCACAGAATTGCATGTAATCACTTTTGCTTCTGTCGGCAAACTCATTGATTCTGATTGCCGTACATCAGCTTTCACAACCATAGGGACTGAAAAAACCGCGATCATTGTCGCAAGAAGAAATCTGTTCTGCATAATATAAAATTTAAGTGTAGAAAGAACTCACATAGAAACAATACCAACAAAACCATCTTTCGCTTTTGAATGATATCACTTGCAACAAATATAGGTATTTTTTTAAATATTCAACTTTTTAGCAATAAAATTCTTATAAAAATAAAAGTATTGTCTATTTCCATTTCCCCTTTTTCCGCAAAGGAGGACGGAAGAAAGCATATTTTTGCGGAAAAGAAACAACCATGGAAAACACAATTTTTACAGCGGAAATGACGGAAAGGCTGCTATGGATACTGGCTATCGTGGTGGCGGAATACTTTTTGGTGCTAGCGGCTGCGGCGGCCGATTTGGCAAGCGGTTTGAGCAAGGCCCGAAGGCGTGGCGAAACTACCCGAAGCCGGGCTTTGCGGCGCACGGTGGACAAACTGGCACGTTATTATAATGTGCTGATTGTACTGACGGTAGTCGATGCGATGCAAATCACAGCAGCGGTGTTCCTCCGCACAGTGGAAAGCTACGACGTACCCACCATTCCCATATTTACACTTATCGGTTCGCTGGGAATGGCGTTTATCGAAGTGAAAAGCATTTTCGAGAAAGGCGACGACAAGGAAAAACAACAGTTGGCAGAACTCGTTTCTCTCCTTGAAACCATTGCCGACAACGACCGGCTGAAACGAATTATTGAAAAACTTAAATAAAAGTTTACTGTTTACGGTTTACAATTTACGGCGGAGGCAAAAGTCATGCCCCCATTGCAGTAAACCCTAAACCGTAATCTGTAAACTATAAACCCTAACCAGTAAACCGTAAACTGTAAACAGTAAACCTTAAACCTTATGTCCTACTTTACCATCTCCGAACTGACCCGCTCGGCCACTGCCGCACGCGAGGGTATCGACAACACGCCGCCACAATCGGCTATCGACAACATGAAACGACTTATCAATACCGTCCTCAATCCGGCACGGCAGCAACTCAACGCCCCCATCTATGTGAACAGCGGCTACCGCTGTCCGGAACTCAACCGCCGGGTGGGCGGTGCCCTACGCTCCTATCACCTGCAAGGCCGCGCCGCCGACCTCACTACCCGTCCCAACCGAAATGCCGAACTGATGGCCATTCTACGCCAACTTCCACACACGGAACTTATCAACGAAGGCAACGGCACATGGATACATGTGGCACTCTGAAAAACGGGAATCCAAATATTTTGTGTAGATTTTACACAAAATATTTGGATTTCTCATTTTCATTTCATATCTTTGTGTAAAAATAACACATACCATGTCAGAGGAATTCAAATACCATTACAAATACCCCCACCCTTCGGTCACGACCGACTGTGTCGTATTCGGGTTTGACGGTGTCCGCCTCAACCTGCTGCTGATTCGTCGCGGACTTGAGCCGTTCAAAGGAAAATGGGCTTTTCCGGGCGGATTCATGCGCATTACGGAAACCGCCGAAGAATGTGCACGCCGCGAACTGGAAGAAGAGACCGGCGTTTCCAACATTTTTTTGGAGCAGATTCACGCTTTCAGCGGTGTGGACCGTGACCCTCGCGAACGCGTGGTGACCATCGCCTTCTTCGCACTGGTACGCCACTCCGACTATAAGGTGATAGGCGGCGACGATGCGGCAGAAGCTCGTTGGTTTCCGCTTTCGGAAATTCCGCCACTGGCATTCGACCACGACCACATCCTCCGCCATGCGCTGAAACACATGCGGCAGAAAATCCATTTCGAACCCATCGGTTTCCGACTTCTTGACGAGAAATTTTCCATGTCGGAACTGCAACGGCTCTACGAAAGCATCCTCGACGTGAAATTCGACCGTCGGAATTTCAACAAGAAAATCATGTCGTTGGGCATTGTCGAGCCGACCGATGAAAAAGTTGCCACCGGAGGCCGGGCTTCACAGCTCTACTCCTTCAACGAGGAAAAATACTGGGAACTGAAAGAAAAAGGTATGCGTTTGGAATTTTAACTTTCTTTAATGATAGATATCGATGAAAAATCTTCTCTATTCTGCTATAATAGGTGATATATGTGGCTCTGTCTATGAATTCAGACCGACACGCAACTATGAAAAAATCAACCTGACGGACAGCCGTTCGTTTTTTACCGACGACACGGTCTGCACTATCGCGGTAGCCGACGCACTGATGTCGGGAAAAACCATGGTTGACTCCACACTGGAATGGTGCAACCGCTATCCGGCAAGCAACTATGGCACAATGTTCTACCAATGGTTGAAAAACGGTGGAGGAGCACCCTACAACAGCTTCGGGAACGGCTCGGCCATGCGCTGCTCGGCTGTCGGATTCTGCGCCCGTTCCGTTGACGAGTGCATTCATCTGGCAACGGCATCCGCCCATTTCACCCACAACCACCCGGAAGGTATCAAGGGAGCTGTAGCGACAGCCCTCTGCATCTATTACTTAATGGAAGGAAAAGACAAGGAGTTTGTCCGTGAAAAGGTGTTGCGAGCCTATTATCCGCACCACGCCGACACGAAACTCGATGACATACGGCCCACCTACCAGTTCAACGAAACCTGTCAGGAAACCGTACCGCAGTCTATCCTCTGCTTTCTGGAATCAGAAAGTTTTGAGGACTGCCTGAAACTCTGCTGCTCAATGGGCGGCGATGCCGACACGATGGGAGCCATAGCGGGACCGATGGCCTACGCCTACTACCGCCACATTCCCGACTATCTGATAGAGCTGGCCGACGACCGGTTGCCGAAGGAAATGACAGCCGCCTGCCGGAGATTCGACCGCTTTGCCGACGAAATTAAAGGCCGCCCACGCGTTTCTCGGGCGAAAATCATCACCCTCGACCCTAATGAGGTGTTCGTTTTCGGAAGCAATCTGCGGGGAATGCACAACGGCGGCGCGGCACGCTACGCCATGGACCGCTTCGGAGCAGAGCCGGGAACAGGCGTAGGAATGACAGGACGATGCTACGCCATACCGACCATGCAGGGAGGAGTGGAAACAATCGTCCCCTATGTGAACGACTTTTTTGACTATGCACGGAACCATCCGGAACTGAAATTTCTTGTCACCCGCATCGGCTGCGGCATAGCAGGATTTAAAGATACCGACATCGCCCCACTTTTCAAGGCGGCGTACGATGTCACAAACGTACTACTACCAGCGACGTTCTGGGATATTTTAGACTATATGTAGATTTCGGGCGGAAGCCCGTCGGACAACTAATGGACTGACAACGGCGTAGACGTATGGGATTTTTACGACAACCGCTATGAAGAAGTGTAAAAAATCAGGCAGTGATGCCTGTTTCTTATCTAAAACAACTTCCGCGCGACTACGGAAACTGAAATATTGACGCCGTAGCAGTATTGCGTGCACACAAAGGCAATTCTGCCACACGCAAAAAGGCATTCTTTCCCGAGCGAGTCGGAGAAGAATGCCTTTCATTTTAACAACAAGACTGCCGTTTCTATATCAACTTTTCCAAATCCTTCGTATTTTCACGCACCATTTCGTCGGTCACCTCATAGTTGGCAAGATCGCCGGACAGGTACATGTCGTAGGACGCCATATCAATGAGCCCATGGCCCGACAGGTTGAACAGAATCACCTTGCTTTCGCCCGCTTCCTTCGCCATCTTGGCCTCACGAATGGCAGCCGCAATGGCGTGCGACGATTCAGGAGCCGGAATAATACCCTCGGTTTGAGCAAAAAGCGTGGCGGCTGCAAAGGTTTCAAGCTGAGGAATGTCGACAGCGTCTATCAGTCCGTCTTCCTTCAACTGGCTGACTACCGCCCCTGCTCCGTGGTAGCGCAAGCCACCGGCATGAATATTGGCCGGAGAGAAATTATGTCCTAACGTGCACATCGGAATCAACGGCGTATAGCCGGCTTCGTCACCGAAATCATACTGGAACACACCACGTGTCAGTTTCGGACAGGATGACGGTTCTGCGGCAATGAAGCGCGTGTTGCGTTCGCCCGTAAAGTTATGGCGCAGGAACGGGAAAGAAATACCCGAGAAATTGCTTCCGCCACCGAAACAGCCAATTACCACATCCGGATACTCGCCCGCCATAGCCATCTGCTTTTCAGCTTCAAGGCCGATGACTGTCTGGTGAAGCGCCACGTGGTTCATCACCGAACCCAATGTATATTTACAGTTGGGCGTAGACATGGCCAACTCTACCGCCTCGGAAATCGCCGTACCCAACGAGCCCTGGTAGTTCGGATTGTCGGTGATTATCTTGCGTCCTGCCTTTGTCGACATACTTGGAGAGGCAATGACCTCTGCTCCATAGGTCTGCATAATGGAGCGGCGGTAAGGCTTCTGATTGAAAGACACCTTTACCATATACACGGCAAGCGCCAATCCGAAATGCTTGGCTGCCAACGACAACGCCGCACCCCACTGTCCGGCACCGGTTTCAGTGGTAATGTTCGTTACTCCCTGCTGCTTGGCGTAATAGGCCTGCGCTATAGCGGAATTCAACTTATGGGAACCCACCGGACTGACACTCTCGTTCTTGAAATAGATATGCGCCGGAGTGTCCAACGCCTTTTCCAAACCACGCGCACGAACCAAAGGCGTAGGACGCCAAATCTTGTACATGTCGCGCACTTCCTCCGGAATTTCAATCCAACGGTCGGTAGTGTTCATTTCCTGGTTCGCAACAGCCTCTGTAAACAGAGGGTACAAGTCTTCAGCCTTCAACGGTTCTTTTGTGGCAGGATTCAACATCGGACGCGGTTTCACCGGCATATCGACCACTACGTTATACCATGCTTCCGGTATTTCCTTTTCCGCCAACAAGAATTTCTTTGATTCGTCTTTCATAACAATTCTATATTTATACAGTTTTATTGTATATCCACTACAAATATACAACATTTTTATGAAAAACAAATATTTTCGGCAAAAAATTTATCGAATTCTCACGAAAAAGGCGGAATATGTGAGAAAATCACACACATTCCGCCAAAATTATTCAAACATGTCACCTACGACAGTCTTTCAGTGACAATCCAACATTTCATTAAAGAGTGCGCTCTACCGTCCAGCAGAAAGCACGCAATCCCAATTGATGGCTGCCTTCATCGATTTTCTTCAGCTCAGCAAAGAAACTGTCGATCAGTTCGTCGGGCACCATCACCATGTAGGCACTGTTAAGCGTTGGCCAGGCATGTGAGCCCAAATGCGGTTCACCGCTGTTAGAGCCGGCACCGATAACGGTTTCCCATCCGGTAAAGCCCTTCAAACCCAAACGCAGCATTACCAAATTGACATCTTCAAGATGCGCCTGATTGAAAGATACAAAAACTGCTTTCATAGTTCCTTTACTTCTATTTGTTAGCTGAAATCTTTTTTAGTTCCTTTTTACGTTTGCGTTTCACGCCACGGGCTGCAAACGAGCTGTACATTGTCGGGATGATAATCAAGGTAATCAATGTGGAGAACGAAAGACCCCAAGCCACTGACAAACCTAACGAACGCCACATTTCCGAACCTTCGCCGGTACCCATTGCCATAGGAATCATACCGAAGACTGTAGTAAGCGTAGTCATCAAGATAGGACGAAGACGTGACTTACCGGAAGTGACAACCGCATGCACAATACCCAATCCGCGCTCACGACAGAGCATGATGTAGTCGATAAGCACGATACCGTTGTTCACCACGATACCAATCAACATCAGCACACCCAGCAACGCCATTACGCTCATCGGTGTTCCGGTCACATAGAGACCGATAAACACACCGGTCAAGGCAAACGGAATAGAGAACATGATAACGAACGGATAGGTCAACGACTCGAACTGCGATGCCATGATGAGGAACACAAGAATGATCATCAACGCCATCAACATAAAGAGGTCGGAGAATGTATCCTGTTGATCCTCGAACGTACCACCAAACTGCCAGTTGAAGCCGGTAGGCATTTCTACTTCATCCATCACCTTGTTGGCAGCAGAAACGATATCACTCATCGCATATCCGTGACCCACAACGCAGGAAACAGTGATGACACGCTGACGGTCCTTACGCTCGATTGTAGGAGGCGACTGAGCCTCAACCACCTGTCCGAGGTCACGAATCTTCACGCCTTGTCCGGACGGAGTGTAGATGGTAATGTTTTCAATATCCTCAACCGATTCACGGAACTGACGGTCGTAGCGGATACGGATATCATATTCGTCACCGTCTTCACGATAGTAGGACGACACGTTACCATTGATACGGTTACGCAGATAAGTAGCGGCAGTCGACATGTTCAGTCCGTGGAGAGCCAATTTTTCACGGTCGAAATCCACACGGTATTCCGGCGTATACTCGTCACGGCTGATATTCACTTCCGAACAGCCTTCCACTTTGCGCATACGTTCGGCAATGTCGGCAACCAGTGCGTCACCCTTAGCAAAGTCGTAGCCATACACTTCGATGTCGACAGCAGCCTGACCGCCGGCACCGCCCTGACCACCGCCTTCCAATACCTGGAATGTACGGATTTCAGGATATTCGGCCAAATCCTTACGCATTTCATCACAGATTTCCGTCAAGGAACGTTCACGCTGCGTTGACGTACATGTACGGATATTATATTTAATAATGTTGTTACCGTTATCGGAAAGGTTACCGAACACGTTGTCCTCACCGGCCTGACCTTCGGAGAAGTTGATGTTCTCAATTTCAGGATATTTTTCACGGAACTGCTCGGTAATGCGCATAGCCAAATCACGGGTGATTTCCTGACGTGTTCCGGTCGGGAGCTTCACTGTCATACTGATACGCGCATTATCCTGTGTCGGGAAGTATTCCGACTTAATCAACGGGAACAGCACGAACGTTGATACAACGAACAGCAGCAACATAAAGCCGATAGTCAGCATACGGTGGCCCACACACCAGCGGAGCAGACGTCCGTAAACGCTTGTCACCTTCTTCAAGCCTCTGTCGAACGGATCGGAAACCAGCTTCTGGAACATGTTACGCTTGTTGGACAGACGCAACATCAACGCACAGAGAGTCGGAGTCAGCGTAATGGCACCGATAGTAGAAACGGTAAGGATAATGGTTACCATCCAACCCAACTGGCCGAACATCACACCCGCCATACCTTCAATCATGGTCAACGGCAGGAACACGGCAATAGTGGTAAGCGTAGATGCCATAACTGAAATGGCCACCTCGTTGGTTGCAAACATGGCAGCCTGCCGCGGCCGGCTACCCCGCTCAATATGGGTGGTAATATTCTCCAACACCACTATCGCGTTGTCGACCACCATGCCGATAGCGATTGACAAGGCACTCATGGACACGATGTTCAACGTATTGCCCGACGCCAACAGATAAATCAATGCCGCCAGCAACGAAATCGGGATAGTGAGCACAATCACAAACGTAGCACGCCATCGTCCGAGGAACAACAGCACCACAAGGCTCACAATCAACATCGTGGTAATGATGGTTTCCTTCAATGATTCAATCGTAAGGATAATGTTGTCGGAAGTATCGACAATCACGCCGATTTTCACATCGGAAGGCAATGTCTTCTGAATCTGCGGCAAACGACGCTTCACCTCGTTAGCAATGTCAACAGAGTTGGCACCGGCCTGCTTCTGAATAACAATCATACCGCCTTTCGTGCCGTTCGTGAATGATTCTTCCGCACGTTCTTCCGGCGCATCGATAATGCGAGCCACATCGCGCAGATAGACAGCGGCACCGTTGGAATAGCCAACCACCAGATTCAACATTTCGTTGACATCGGTAAACTCTTTCTGCACACGCATAGAGTATACGTTCGAACCGATATCGATGGAACCGGCCGGCACATTGCGGTTTTCGTTCGCAATGATCTGTCCGAGTGTTTCAATCGAAATGCCGTAAGCCTCCAGTTTATACGGATCGCAAAGAATCTGGATTTCACGTTCCGGCAAACCGGAAATAGAAACTGTACCCACACCGGAAACACGCGCCAGCGGAGTGGCTACGTTATCGTCAAGGATCTTATACAATCCCGACATACTTTCATCGGCCGTAACCGACAGGATGAGGATAGGAATATCCTCTGTTCCGAACTTGAACAGAATCGGAGTGGTTGCCCCGTCAGGCAACGTCGTCACCTGGTCAAGTTTATCGCGCACGTCGTTAGTGGCGACGTCAATGTCAATACCATACTCGAACTCAAGAGTGATGAGCGAAATATTTTCACGCGATTTGGAAGTAAGGTGCTTCAAGTCGCTCACACCATTCAGGATATTTTCCAGCGGACGGGTAACGTTGGTTTCAATATCCTCCGCACTCGCACCTGAATAGGTGGTCATCACCATGATAGAGTTGGTTTCAATTTCCGGGAACAAGTCGATGGACAACTTGCTCAGCGAGAAAAGCCCCATAATGGCAATTCCCAGGAAAATCAATATTGTGGTAATCGGCCTTTTTACAGCCGCCTGATATACACTCATAGCTATTTCTTGTCTGTTTTGTCCTGAACTGTAGTAACTTCAATTGCCGAACCGTCCTTGAGTCGTGTCTGACCGGTAATAACCACGGTTTCGCCCTTGTTGACACCGCTGAGGATTTCATATTCGTTTCCAATGCGTTGTCCAAGTTCCACTTTTCGATAAACAGCCTTTCCGCCTTCAACGACATATACATAACGGTCGCCAGAACCGGTAAGTTTCTGAACAGCACGGTCGGGCACTACGACACGGTCAACGACATCATAGCAGAGAGTCACGCGTGCAAACATACCCGGACGTACACGTTCGTCGGCATTGGCAATCTGGAGTTCAACCGGGAATGTACGTGATGTCGGGTCGATTGTCGGATAGATGATGTCGACTTTAGCCTTGAACTTCTCGTCGCCATAGACATCCAACTGCACATCCACTTCCATACCTTTGTGGATTTTGGTAAACAACAGCTCTGAAACATTGATTTTCAGTTTCACCGGACGAATCTTTTCTACACGGTAAAGCGGGTTTCCGCCGGAATACATATCGCCGGAATCATAGTTACGCTCAACTACAACACCGCTTATCGGGCTCACCAGCGCCGTATTTTCCAAAAGATTTTCATAGTTGCGCTTTGCAACGTCGTAGTTCAATTTTTTCAAATCCCATTCCGACTTGGAAGTTCCGCCGATTTTATAAAGTTCGTCGACACGTTTGAATTCCACTTCATTGTTTTCCATCTGAAGTTTCACCTGATCCAAGTTGGCAGGGTCCATATCTGCCAGCTTCTGACCGGCACGTACGTGGTCGCCCACTTCCACATAAACCTTCTTGATGCGTACAGGCGACTGTGGCGCAATGTTGTTGACCACATCGGCCTCTACTGTTCCGCTAAACACGTTCAACTGTTCCACCGGACGGAAAGTACTTTGGGCTACCTGAACTTTCACCGCTGTTTCCGCCTGTTCTTCCGTTGCAGCCTTATCGCCGCCGGAACAAGCTGTCAACGCCGCCGACATGCACACAACTGTCGACAACAGACCTTTTCTGCTGATTGCTTGAAAAAATTTCATATCGTTTGCTTTATTATTTTTCTATAGAATTGGGGAGTAATTTATTCGGCTACGTAGTCCGTGCCCAAAGTTTCGTCGAGCGACGCCTTGGCCACCAGGAATGAATAGATAGCCTGGTTACGGTTGTTCTGCGACACGGTCAACGCCAATTGGGAATCATTGATTTCCAGCAATGTTCCGGCACCTGTATCGTAACGTTTCACGGCGATATCGTAACCCTTCTTTGCCTGGCTGACACCGTCGGATGATGCCTGATACTGCTTGATGGAAGTCTTCATCTGGTCAACATACTGACGGACAGCCACCATAAGGTTACGTTCCGTATCTATACGGTTGAGTTCCAACTGTTCAAGCTGTATCTTCGACTGCTTCACATTGCTATAACGACTGCCTCCCGAGAAGATCGGAATATTGAGGCTGACGCCCAATGTGGTGTACGGGTTCCAGCGATAGTCACCGAATTTAAAATTGTCGGACATGGCCATCCACTGGTGAGAGAACGACAGGTTCAATGACGGATAATAGGCCGCCTGAGCTATTTTCTTAGATTTAACCAACTGGCTGTGCTGAATATCCAACTGACGCAAAGAACTGTTGCCGGCAATCATGGTCGTATCAACCGACATATAGTCGGCATACAGGCTATCGACATAGTCCATCAAATTTCCCTCACATTCAATCTGCATATCCAAATCGACTCCCATCAGAGCTTTCAGACGCCATTTTGCGAGAACAATGGAATTCTGCGCATCATACATGTTAGGTTCGGCATTCTTCACACTCACGTCAGCACGAATCAAATCGTATTCCGATGCAAGCCCCTGGTCGTACTTACGCTTGATGTCCACATAGTTTTCCATCGCATTGTCGTATGTTTCCTTGAACACCGTATAAGAATCGTTGGCAAGCAATACGCCATAATAAGCCTGCTTCACCTGACTGACCATAGAAAGTTTCGATGAGCGAGATTGCTCGACAGCCAACTCTACGGCATCGGAGGAAACGCTCAACTGCTGCCATAACGTAGCTGAAACAATCGGCATGGATGCTGCAAATCCGGCAGACCACGTATTACTACGGCCCACTTCAAAACCGGTATCGCCACCACCTTCCATTCCAGGCATGCTACCGCCCATGTACATCACCTGCTTCTTGATAGTACGGTTATAGTTTGCACTGAAATCCAATGTCGGAAACAAGTTTGCCAACACGCCTTTTTTCGAATACTCCTGCTTTGTAATCTCCTTATCGGCAACTTTTACAATAGGACTGGAATCAAGGGCAATTTCAATCGCCTTGTCCAAATTCAAATACACTGTAGAATCGCTGCTTGCCTGCCCGAAAGCTGCCACGGGCAACAAAACCGCCAACAACGACACAACAATCTTCCGCGAAAACATCTTATTCATTTATAAAAACATAATTACAGGTTTCCAATTTCAACACAATGTTAGTCATTATCATTAATAACGACAAGCAGAATAGACATGTAACAGACAAACGTCGACTATCAACTTTCTATTATGAATTTTAACACATATAAAGTCCACGCATGCATTCCACAGTATTCTGCAGAGTTTCCAACACGTATCCCGCAATCCTAACACGACAATGACAAAACAAAAAAAAGGAGAACGACATGTCGTTCTCCTTGTAGTGGGCGTTGACGGATTCGAACCGCCGACCCTCTGCTTGTAAGGCAGATGCTCTGAACCAGCTGAGCTAAACGCCCGTTTCGTTCCCGAAAGCGATGCAAAGGTACAACGATTTTTTGATTCCGCAAATTTTTTCTCCACTTTTTTCAAAAAAAATCGCTTTTTTCTTGTAGTTGCCTTGTCGCATCTGGATTTTCGACATTCAACTACAAATTAATAGCTTAGAATTTGATATAGAAATGATATATATCATATTTTTATATTTTATCCGTTTTTGACACTTAAAAAATACAAAAACCGGGTACAAGACATCCTGCACCCGGTTCATGTCAAACAGATGAGCCTACAAAACGACTTTGCTCACACTGCCTCCAACCACTACAACATACAAACCTTTATTTAAAGAATAAACTGCCTCCTGACCGTCAACCAAGCAGCTCATCACTAAACGGCCCGACAAATCATATACACAGCACTGACTGCCCGAAGCGCCACAAACGCGCAATTCGCCGTTTGCACCATAAACACGGACTGCATCAGCCACAAAATCATCAACCGAAGAACCACCAGACTTCGAACCAACCTCGAACTCAAACGGCTTGGTTTCGGAAACTCCACCAGCAAACGGGAAACGGAAACGGATATTCAACTTCGTACCGCGTGGATAGCTCCGGCTGTTTTCACCTTCAAATATATTTACCGCATTTTCAGCTGCCGGCTGCTGCAAACCGAAGAATGGTTCGCCATTGATCCACACTTCCACACCCATACCGACACAAACGCGGTCGAGCGACAAGCGGAACTGCAAGCGGTTTTCGCGAGTTGTTACGATTTCATAGCTTACAGAAGGAGCAAACACTTCCGTTTCGCCTTCCGGAGTTCCGGTCACAGCCCATCCGTCAGCAGCGATACTGCCTACAAAAGCAACGGCATCGGCAGGTTCCAATGTGGTGAATGTAACAGTCTTCACATCACTCACATTTCCAGCAAGGTCAGAAACACGAACATACAATGTATATTCGGTCAGCGGTGTCAGGTTGTCCAATGTGCAAACGCCGTCTTCACCGGAAGCAACACGAGAAGTAGCCAAAACCGATTCAAACGCTTCATCGGAAGCGACTTCAACCGTCAACGATGCAGACTGGTTGTCAGTTGCATTGACAGTAATATCAGCCGAATAGCCAGTAACATTGCCCGCAGTTACGGAATTCAAGACAGGAGCTTCAACATCTTCGGCCGGTTTTTCGTTGGCACTACCCACTTCAAACGGAATGGCATGCGTAGAAGAAACGCCGCCAGCATGAACCAAACGGAAATAGAAATTCACAGTAGTTCCACGTTCAAAAGAAGCGCCTGTAATACCAGTATAAGTCAACGCTTCTCCTGTTGGAGTTGTTGCCGTATTCACGCCGTCTACCCAAATTTCAGGATTTACAAGGCCAGTCGTACCAGAATCCAAAGTCATTGTAAATTCCAACTTATTGTCGGCAGTTGTCTTTACCACATAATTGATAACCGGCACATAGCCTCCACCCTTTTCATTCCATTCCTCTTCTGTTGCCACAACTCCATAATAATAGCATTCAGCATCAGCATCAAGAGTTGAGAACGACAAAGTTTTCACTTCGCTGACATTGTCAGCATCATCAGTGGCACGAACTTTCAAATCGTAGGTTGTTTCAGGCGTCAAACCCGACAACGTGCAAACTGTTTCCGTTCCGGCTGCCACTTTCTGACTATTCAGCACTGAAGCAAAGTCGTCTACCGAGAATTCCACCTTTACAGAAGAAGCCAAATTATCGGTAACCAACAAGCGAACGTCTGCCTTAGTTGTCGACACGCCTTCCAGCTCAAACATTGAAACAACAGGAGCTTCGCTATCGTCCAACGCTTCATTTGTGCTACCAACAACATAATCAAAAGGATTCGTATCAGAAATGCCTCCGGCATAAGCAAAATAGAAACTTACACTCAACGTCTCTCCGATTTCGTACACGTCAGATGTTGTGTTGGCGAACTGTGAAGAACTGCCGGCAACAGGGTTCAAATCCATCAAATATCCACCTTTGACAAACAACTGAGGAACAAGTCCAACACATGTTGCAGACATATCAACCGTCACTTGTAATTTTCCCTCGTCGACGACTGAAATCTGGTAACTGAAATCAGGAGCGTATCCTTCCTCGGAGTCCTGCGGAGTTCCGACAGTTTTCCAATCCTCAGCTCCAATAGAACCTTCATACGTCTGCGCATTAGCAACACCATATAAAAGGGAAGCGCAAACGAAAACAAACATTAGTAATAGTCTCTTCTTCATAGTTTTAAATTTTAATAGTTCATTGAGACAAATTTACACACGTTCTCTTCCAAAAGGCGCCAAAAATGATTCACAGAAACTCACATACCCCTACAACAAAAACACAACACGTATTATTATATCATTATACCACAATATATTACAAATAAAGCCATTCACTTATACAACTCACAGAAACGAGATTATCCGTTGTCGCCCAGAAACGGCACGAAGATTTAAAATCGTATTCTTTTGAATCAAATCAGAACTTAGATGTTCTTCATTTTCCTTAATTTTGCAGAAAACAACCTACATGAAAGCGTTACAATACATTTTCATTCTCCCGATTCTGACCATCGCTTCTTGCACACCGGCAAAGACCGAACAGGATACGGGTGTCCGGCAGGAAACGACAACGGAAGCCAGCCTGTCGGAAATTGAGCAGGCCATCAAAAAAGAAGAATGGGAAAAAGCCCGAATAAAAGCAGAGAATCTGTATGCAAATCAAAGGCAAAAAATGGGAGCCATCGAGTCCATCAAACTCGCCATTGCCTATATATCGCTAACATCAGAACCGCTTCTTGATTTCGAGCAAACCCACAATTACGCCTTACGGATTAAAAGTCTATACGAGCAAGCCAACGACCGCGACAGTCTGCTGACAAGAAATTATCTGGAGACACTCGGCATTACCACCCTCGTTGACGAAGCCTACGAGAACTGCCTGTACATCATTAATGCCAAACAAAAGGCAGGAAAGGACAGCACCTATGTATTCTCACCACAACATTCAAATAATACGACAAAATAGACATACGAAAATCGTATCAAACTGACATTTAAAAGTTTTTATTATCTTTTTCAAGAAAATCGAGGCTTTCTTTTTGTCCATTTTCACCTTATTACCTATCTTTGTACTCGAAAAAACATTCTGCGACAGAGTGCTTTTATACAGATGTTCTATGTACAAATTAGTAGACTGGGTCATTTTTAGCGATTCAGTGTCCCCAAGATATGCAGACTGTCTAATAAAGCAAATATCCTAAACATGATAAAAAATTTGAAAATATTCTGCTACATTTTCTGTTTGATCAGCATCATATCATGCAATACATCAAAAGAAATTGTCTACTTGCAAGACATTCAAACAGAAGGGAAAGAAAAAGTTGATTCCAGCCATGGTATCGTTGTCCAGCCCAAGGATATGCTGTCTATCATCGTTTCCTGCAAAGATCCCCAACTCGCATCGATGTTCAATCTTCCCGTTGTCAGCTATCAAGCCGGTTCTGAGATTGTGACCGGAGGACAGCAACGGCTTTTAGGATATGTCGTTGACGAAAAGGGATTTATCAACTTTCCGATTTTAGGAAAGATAGAAGCAGCTGGATGTACACGTTGGCAACTCCAAGAAAAAATAAAAAAAGAAATAATCAGCCGCGACCTGCTCAAGGATTTGGTTGTCACCGTAGAATTTATGAATTTTAAAATCTCCATTTTAGGAGAAGTGACGAATCCTGGGTCATACAAAATCGAAGGCGATAAGGTGACAATTCTGGAAGCACTCAGTATGGCAAAGGACCTGACAATTTTCGGACGACGTGACCAGGTCTATGTTATCCGCGAGGAAAACAATACCCGCACTACTTATCAAGTAGATTTACGCTCTACCGACTTGTTCAATTCCCCTGTTTACTATTTAAAACAAAATGACATAGTATACGTACAGCCGAACAAGGTTAAAGCCGGACAATCAACAATTAACGAAAACAACATAAAATCTGTAAGTCTTTGGATTTCTATTGCGTCATTGCTGTCGTCGGTAGGTGTCCTCATTGTAAATCTTCTTAACTAACAAAAAACATTAACAAAATGGAAGAGAACAACAAAACCAATTATCAGCCAACGGAGAACAGCAGTGACATCCAAATCAGTGACATTATATCCTGGACTTTCAGTCACAAACTATTCATTACTTTGTCGGTCATTGTTTGTCTACTATTGGCAACGGTTTACATTTACCGAAGCCCGTCTGTATACAAACGGGAATCAAGCGTAATGATTCGTTCCAATTCAAACGGACAATCACAAATCGGAGAGCTCGCCGCCTTTGAAGATTTAGGCATGTTCAACACGGGTCTTGATGTCTATAATGAAATCGAAGCATTCCGTTCACCCATATTAATGGAAGAAGTAGTGGAACGCTTAGGTCTCAACACAACTTATACCAGCAAAAACTGGATTGGACGCCAAACAGACTGGTACGGTCAAGCACCAATTTCCGTTATATTCTCCAATTGCCCGGAAAAAATAGACGGTAAAAAAGTTTCCTCATTTTCTTTTAAGGTAAGAAGAGAAGACCAAACACTCGTACTAAGTGATTTCAAGGCAAATGGAAAAGACATTGATTGCGAACACATCTCAACAAAACTGAGCATCACGCAAAAAACGCCGGTAGGAGACATCACCATCAATCCGACGCTATTATATGACGACAATTTTGCAAGTCCCATATATGTAAGCCATGCGCAAACAGCCGCCACCGCAAAAAGCTACCTCAACAGCCTGACGGCAGAACTTGCAGACAAGAAAGGAACAGTAATCAATTTCTCCATCACTGACACTTCTGAAAAACGTGCAGAAGACATACTCAATACTTTACTTGACGTTTATAATGAAGATTGGATCGAATACATGAGCCAATCCTCACTCAACACGTCAAAATTCATTAATGAACGATTAGTTGTCATTGAAAAAGAGTTAGGTATAGTAGATACGGACATTGAAAAATTCAAAAGCCAGAACAAACTTCTCGACATTACCGCCGAAACAGCACAAGTGACAGAAGAATCGAGCCGCTATTCTTCAGAAGCATTCAACATGAACAATCAGCTTTCAATTGCCAAATTCATCCGCGAATACCTTGTTGACCAGACAAAAGCATTTGAACTGCTTCCTTCAAACTCGGGCATTGAGAACGATAATGTTGAAAGCCTCATTGCAGAATACAACAAACTGCTGCTCGAACGTCAGCGTTTTGTTGACAACAGTAGCAATAACAACCCATTGGTTAACGACCTAAACAAACAACTGACACTAATGCGTGCTACTATTCTGCAATCGGTCGACAACCTTATCAACACCCTCAAAATACAAGTAGACCACCTTGCAGCACAAGAAAATAAAATCAGCAACCGCATTACAGAGAACCCTGGGAAAGTTCGAGAGCTTCTCTCAATCGAACGCCAGCAAAAGATTAAGGAGGAGCTCTATCTGTATCTGCTTCAAAAGCGAGAAGAAAACGAGCTGTCATCCAACATTGTAGTAAACAACACGCGCTTGCTTAAACCGGCAAGCGGAGATTCCACTCCAATTTCACCAAAAAAACCAATTATTCTTGCTGTTGCACTATTACTTGGTCTGGCTATTCCATATGGATATATGTTCCTAATGAATATGATGGACACAACCGTCAGAGGCCGCAAAGACATTGAACACCTTCCTGCTCCCATCATTGGGGAAGTACCGCAAATCGGGCAATCAGGCAACAGGTTCTTCTCCAAATGGTTGTCTAAAAAGCAAACTGAGGAAAAGCTAAAGGTGCTTGTCGTAGAACATGGACGCGACATTGCGAATGAAGCATTTCGCGTAATTCGCACTAATTTGGATTTTATTCTCAACACTGCATCGGAAACACAAATTCTGCTGATGACATCGTTCAATGCCGGAAGCGGTAAAACGTTCAATACCATCAACATAGCAGCCAGTCAGGCATTAAAAGGAAAGAAAGTCGTAATTGTCGATCTTGATATCCGAAAAGGTACTCTCAGCAAATTTGTGAACTCTCCGAGTAAAGGTGCCGCAACTTTTCTCAACCATCAAGCGTTAATAGATAACATCATCATTAAAAACGCCGGAGGTATAGAAAATCTCGACATCATCCCGACAGGCACACTTCCCCCAAATCCTTCAGAACTTCTGTTGGATAAAAAACTGGAAGAACTGGCGGCAGAACTCAAAAAACGTTACGACTATGTGTTGCTCGACTGTCCTCCTGCCGGAATTATTGCTGATGCTTCAATTATTGCCCGCATTGCCGACCGTACAGTGTTCGCTATCCGTGTAGGCCTGCTTGACCGCCGTATGCTGCCGGACATTGAGGAACTTTACAATACGCGACAGTTCCCAAATATGATGTTGTTGCTCAACGGGTGCAAACAGTCCGCTGGATACGGATACAGCCAATATGGATACGGCTACGGCCGATATAGTTATGGTAACGAGGAATAAACATTAAAAATAAACGACAAGCTATGTTTGACTTTTTTCGGAAAAAATATTCATTTATCGAGTCCGGCCTTCTAAAAGGCTTGACCGACTTCCATTCACACCTCCTGCCGGGAGTCGACGATGGATTCAAACAACCGGAACAGACACTCATGGCCTTAGAAGAAATGGAAAGACAGGGAATCTCTGAAGTGTGGCTGACCCCACACATCATGGAAGACATTCCCAACACACCCGATTCACTGAAAAGCGGATTTGAAGAACTGAAAAAAAGCTATAACGGTAATATCAATCTGCATTTGGCAGCTGAAAACATGCTCGACAACCTGTTCATACAGAGATTTGAGAAAAACAATATTCTGTCAATGAACAACAAAATGATTCTCGTCGAAACATCCTATTTCAATCCGCCAATGGAATTCGACGGCTTGATTGGTGATATTCTCAATAAAGGATACTGGCCATTACTGGCACATCCGGAGAGATATAAATACATGGACGAAAATAAATACCGCCAACTAAAAGAACGCGGTGTGCTGTTTCAACTCAATTTAGGTGCTATCGTGGGCGGGTATAGCCCCGAGACTCAGACAAAGGCAAAAAAAATTCTGCAAAATGGATGGTATGACTGCATCGGTAGTGACATCCACTCATTCAAACAATTGAAACAGCTAATTGGTATAAAAGCACTCACTTCCAAAGAAATAAACCTCATCGAGACAATGTTGGATTCCAACAGACTCCCGTAAGGAATCTCCCGATATTTATTTGACAATTTTTTAATTATGAAAGTTTGTTTTATTGGTTTGGGATATATCGGACTCCCGACTGCAATTATTGCTGCAAAACACGGAATTGAAACCGTTGGCGTTGACATCAACCCAACGGTAGTTGAAATGACCAATCAAGGCCACCTGCACATTGTAGAACCAGGATTGGAACAAATGCTACAAGAAGTTGTAAAATCCGGTAGCCTTAAAGCATCTACTACCCCAGAAGTAAGTGATGCCTACTTTATTGTTGTACCGACACCTTTCAAAGGCAATCACGAACCGGATATCTCCTATGTGGAAGCTGCCACTCGCTCAGTGCTTCCATTCTTGAAGGAAGGCGACCTCTACGTCATTGAATCGACGTCTCCGGTTGGAACTACAGAAAAAATGAGAGACCTCATTTTTGCCGAACGCCCGGAATTGAAAGATAAAATCTATATTGCCTACTGCCCGGAACGCGTACTTCCCGGCAACGTCATCTACGAACTCGTTCACAACGACCGTGTCATCGGCGGTATTAACGAAGCTTCAACCGACAAGGCTATCGAATTCTACAGCCAGTTCGTACAAGGAACGCTGCACAAGACAAACAGCAAGACTGCTGAAATGTGTAAGCTTACTGAAAACTCTTCACGCGACGTGCAGATTGCCTTTGCCAACGAACTTTCGCTCATCTGCGACAAGGCCGGCATCAATGTATGGGAACTTATCAACCTTGCCAACAAGCATCCGCGTGTCAACATCCTGCAACCGGGTTGCGGTGTAGGCGGACACTGTATTGCTGTTGACCCGTATTTCATTACAGCCGATTTCCCTGTTGAGTCACAACTCATCGGCAAGGCACGCGAAATCAACAATTACAAGTCTTTCTGGTGTGCAGAAAAAGTACAGAATGCCATGCTGAAATTCGAGTTAGAACACCACCGCAAACCGTGCGTAGCCATGATGGGTCTGGCATTCAAGCCGAACATCGACGACCTGCGTGAATCACCGGCCAAATACATCACGACAAAGGTAATGCAGTCATGCAACAACGCCGATATTCTCGTCGTTGAGCCAAACATAACGTCACACAACGTGTTTAAACTCACCGACTATCGCGAAGCCTACGACCGCGCTGACATCGTCGTGTTCCTCACAGCCCACGATCCGTTCAAGACTCTCCCCTACCGCGAAGACAAAGTAATCCTCGACTTCTGTGGAATCTTCAAGAAATAAAAGAGTTTACGGTTTACAGACAGCATGCCTATCAGCAGCAAATAATCAACTGCAAACCATAAACTGTAAACCGTAAACCGTAAACCCCCTAGCTATGAAAAAAATCATGCTCGTTTTCGGAACCCGTCCGGAGGCCATCAAAATGGCGCCGCTTGTCAAGGAGTTCCAGAAACATCCCGATACATTCCAGACCATTGTCTGTGTCACCGGTCAGCACCGCGAAATGCTCGACCAGGTGCTCAACATCTTCGACATCCGCCCCGACTTCGACCTCAACATCATGAAGCAGGGACAGGATCTCTATGATGTCACTGCCCGCGTGCTTACAGGCATGCGCGACGTGTTGCGTGAAGCGCAGCCCGATGTTGTGCTCGTCCACGGCGACACCACAACCAGCACTGCCGCCGCCCTCGCCGCATTCTACCAGCAAATCCCCGTAGGACACGTAGAAGCCGGACTCCGCACGCACAACATCCTCAGCCCGTGGCCCGAAGAGATGAACCGCCAGATTACCGGCCGCATCGCTTCCTACCACTTCGCTCCGACAGCACTCAGCCGTCAGAACCTGCTGCAGGAAAATGTCGACGATGCCAATATTACAGTTACGGGCAACACCGTCATCGATGCCCTCTACTGGGTAGTCGACCGCATCAAGAACGACCGTTCGCTCGACGCTGAGCTTGAAGAAGTGCTCCGCCATGCCGGCTACGATGTCAACCGCCTTGCCGACGGCCGTCCGCTCGTGCTCATCACCGGACACCGCCGTGAAAACTTCGGCGACGGATTCATCAACATGTGCACAGCCATCAAGCAGCTCACCGAGCGCTACCCGAACGTCGACTTCGTCTACCCGATGCACCTCAACCCGAACGTGCGCCGTCCTATCCACGAAGTGTTTGGCGACGACCTCAGCAACCTCGGCAACATGCACTTCATTGAGCCGCTCGAATACCTCAGCTTCGTCTACCTCATGGAGAAATCCACCATCGTGCTCACCGACAGCGGTGGCATCCAGGAAGAAGCCCCGGGACTCGGCAAACCCGTGCTCGTCATGCGCGACACCACCGAACGCCCCGAAGCCCTCGAAGCCGGCACAGTGAAACTCGTAGGCACCGACCGCGAAAAAATTTTCAACGAAGTGTCGACCCTTCTCGACGACGCATCCGCCTACGCCCGCATGTCGCAAGCCGTCAACCCCTACGGCGACGGCCTCGCCTGCTCCCGCATCGTAGAACGATTAAAATAAATCACTGGTTTACTGTTTACAGTTTACGGTTTATGGCAACACACCCAACCGTAAACTGTAATCCGCAAGCCATAAACGGCAAACAAAAAAAGCAGTAAACTATAATCCGTAAACTGTAAACCCTGAAAATGTCTGATAACTCAGCAAACAATAAACGCATAGCTAAAAACACCCTAATGCTCTATATCCGGATGCTCTTGATAATGGGGGTAACACTCTACACATCCCGAATTATCTTGCAGGCATTAGGCATTGACGACTATGGAATTTACAATGTAGTAGGTGGAGTTGTTGCTATGTTTGGCTTCATCAACAGTTCCCTCAGTGGAGCTTCATCACGATTCATAACTTACGCTATTGGCAAAGGAGACAAACAAGAAGTACAAGCTACGTTCAATAGCATTGTCACAATTCATTATTTAATAGCTGCAATTGTATTTATCCTTGCTGAAACTATTGGACTTTGGTTTGTGATGAACAAACTCGTAATCCCCATTGAAAGACAGACAGCTTCATTTTGGGTATACCAAAGTGCAGTATTATCATCCGTCATAATGATTGCATCCGTACCATTCAATTCACTGATAATCGCTCACGAACGGATGGGTGCCTTTGCCTATATTTCAATATATGAAACGCTTGCAAAACTTGGAATTGTATTTCTATTATTCGTTTCCCCAATAGACAAACTAATATTCTATGCATTACTAATTGTTGCGGTTCAAGTTTCTGTCAGAATTGCATACACTGTCTACTGCAAACGAAATTTTACCGAGAGTCATTATAAAATTAACTGGGACAAAAAGCGGTCAAGAAAAATTTTCAGTTATGCTGGATGGACTATGAACGGCCACCTTGCAATCATTGGATACACACAAGGCCTAAACATTTTATTAAATTTGTTTTTTGGTCCGGCCGTTAATGCCGCAAGAGGCATTGCTGTCCAAGTACAAAGTGCCGTATCGCAATTCTTTACGAATTTTCAAGTCGCGGTAAATCCACAAATTACAAAATCTTACGCACAAGGAGACTTGAAATATATGCACACTTTAGTATTATCAAGTTCTCGATTGTCATATTATCTTATGTTGCTGATATCCATTCCAATATTATTTCACGCAGACTTAATTCTTGGGATTTGGTTAAAAGAAGTTCCAGAACATACTGTGGAATTTGTTCAAATCATGTTGGTTGTCAGTATGATTTACACATTTAAAAATCCGACCACAGCAGCAATCCATGCAACAGGAGACATTAAAAAGTTCCAAATCATTGAAGGTTCCATGCTACTTTCCATTGTACCAGTTGCATACATTCTACTAAAATTCTTTCACATAAATCCGGAAACAGTATTTTTTGTATATTTTATTATAGAAGCAATGACCCAATTAGTAAGAGTTTTTATCACTTATCCCAAAATACAACTGCCTATTCATTACTTCTTTACTAAAATTATTTTCCCGGTTACAACTGTAACGGTTGCATCACTAATCGTTCCTACTATAATTCATTACTATTGTGACATTAACAAATTCATTGAATTTATTGGAATTTCAATAATTTATCTATTATCAAGTGTTTTATGCATCTACCTATTAGGGCTGCAAAAAACTGAAAAAGAAATGATACAAGATAAATTTATTAACAAAATATTTAAGCGATGACTCCTTTAGTTTCAATTATCATACCTGTTTATAAAGTAGAGAAATTCATCGAACGTTGTGCTCGGTCGATTTTCGAACAGACTTACGAAAACCTTGAAATCATTTTCGTAAACGACAGTACCCCGGACAATAGCATTGAGATTCTCAACTACGTATTAAACGATTATCCCCATCGCAAACAACAGACACATGTTATAAACTTTGAAACAAATCAAGGTGTTGCATCCGCCCGGAACACAGGCATGAAGAATTCTACTGGCAAATATAGCATTCAATTTGACAGTGATGACTATGTCGAAAGCACAATGATAGAAGAAATGGTTACTATAGCAGAAAAAGAAAGCGCAGACATAACCATTTGTGATTTTATGTACATCTATCCAAACCAAACAAAACACCTGCACGTAAATCCGTCATTAAATCCACATGTACTATTGCAGCAAGTTTTAACCGGAGAAGTGCACTCTTCTTTATGTAATAAACTCATTAAGCGAACTCTGTATCTTAAACATGATATTACTTTCATCGAAGGTTTGAATATGCGAGAAGACCTGTCCGTTATGTTTCGTCTGTTATATTTTACAGAAAAAATAGCATATATTCCTAAACCATTTTACAACTATATACAGACAAATACAGCATCATACACAACAATTAAAAGAATAAATGAATCAATTCAGGCTAATATTATTGAATTAGTTAATATTGTTCAATGCTTTTACAGCAAAAATAACGACATTACAATCAACTTTGCTATCCAGAAATTTAAAGCATTATCAATCTGTTACTTATTAAAACATGGGTGCGTTAATGCTGTTAAAGATAACCCTTTTCTTTTTCAAGGGCTATCTCTAAAAGCGATACTTACACATAACAAACTGAATCTTAAAGGTAAGATTCTAACTATTCTTGCGTTATTCAAACGTTGGGATATTATTAAATTTACAAACCACATCTACCAATGATAGAATTTTCCTTTTACGGTTGTCTATTCAGTATTGCTATCTGGTTATACGCATATTTGCGTAATAAATCACAGATTCAAAAAAATAGTTCCCGTGGTACAAGTTTTTTTGAGCTCAGCATTATTACTATTCTTTTCTCAACCTTCGCTTATATAAGTGGCGATTTTTATTCTTATCAGGAAATTTATAATTCCGTTATAACAGTTAAAGATTCACGCCATTTAGAAGATTTTTATATCTGGTTAATCAATCATTTACCTGAAAATTATTTTCTATGGAGAGCCATCGTATGGGGAGCTGCTACATATTTATTATTATCTACATTTAAGCGACTTCGCTGTAACCCACAGATTTCAAGCCTTTTATTTATCCTAATTTCGCTCGTCGGCACTTTCTATTTTCTTCGCAATTCATTAGGATATTGTATGTTATATTATGGGGTAGCCGTCTTATTATGCAGAAAGAACTTAACATCAGCTTTATGGGGACTGTTAGCCATTGGGATATCATATTTTTTACATAAAAGTATGTTTTTATATATTGGGATTATGGTTATTGCATTCATTCCATTAAACAAATCACTCATCAAACTAAGTATTATTCTTTTTCCCTTTATATACAGTACCGTATTTTTTATTTCATCATCCATTCTCTCTTTTTCAGGATTGACAGAACAATCTGGAGACAGTGGGCTCAATTATTTAAATAGCGAAGATATTTCCTATAATTCCAACATTTTGGGCTATCTAAAAATGTTTATTAATCGTCTTCCGATTTACTTATTGCTCATAAAAGCAATTAAAGATATCTATTTCAAAAAAATAAAGGTTGAATATAGATATTTAGTATTTCTACAATATTCTTACTTCCTGACATACTTATCTCTTTTATTTTTAGGACAAGAGGTTTCTAAATTTCTTTCTCCTCGTTTTTGGGATGCGTCACTTCTCCCCTTGACAATCTTTTTAGCTCACTATCTATATAATATACCTAGGACTAAGTATGTTCGTACAAGTTTATATTTATTGCTTTTTTCTAATCTCTATAATTTTTCATATTTAATTTATTTATTTTTCAAATGATTAAAAAAACTATATTCTTAATACTTTATTACGGCTTTGCTCGACATTTACCAAGTAGCAGCAATCGAATTGGTGGTGCTTGTTGGAAGTCTATCCGATACTTTATATGTAAACACATATTCAAACAATGTGGAAAAAATGTCAACATCGAACGTAAAGCCTGGTTTGGGACAGGTCGAAACATTATAATTGGAGACAATTCGGGTATCGGAAAAAATTGTCGGATTTTAAATAATACTATCATTGGGAAAAATGTCATGATGGGTCCCAATTGTTATATGCTTGAGAAAACTCATAAATTCGACAGAACCGATATATGTATGATAGAACAAGGTGTCAGAAAAGAACGAGACCAAGTAATTATCGAAGATGATGTATGGATTGGAAGAGAAGTCCTTTTCATTGGCAGTAAAACCGTAAAAACAGGTTCTATTATTGGAGCTCGTTGTGTTCTTACAAAAGACTTCCCTGAATATTCTATCATTGGTGGAAACCCTTCAAAATTAATCCGGAATCGATTATGCCAAAAAAAATAGCAATAATTTCAGACGGAAACATATATAACAGAAAAGGACAATTCAATGCAGTCCACAATCGAATCAAGTACTTAAAAAATATTGCAGACTATGACATTGATGTTTTCCTTTTATCAACATATGATACTTTTATAAGCCGTTTTCTACGACACTCTTCAAAAGCACCAAAAGTTCCCACAACTGAAATTGACGGTATTAAATACAATATTAAATGGATAAAATTCTCAATAATTGATTATATTTTATTCATAAAGTTCAAGAAGAACGTTGTTTTTAGAACTTTCTTTCTAAAAAAATTGTCGAAAGAATTTTCAAAATATGATTTACTTAGCGTTCACTCCTACGACGGAGGGATGCTAGCATTAATATCAAATCAACGTTATGGCACACCATATTGTGTCACATGGCATGGTTCTGACATCCATTCACTTCCAAATGCCAATAAATTTGCCCGAAACAATATTAAAAGGATTATAGAGAACGCAAAAAGTAACTTTTTCGTAAGTAGAAAATTATTAGAGCAATCCAACAAAATAACAACTGAAGGGAATAAAACAGTCCTATATAATGGCTATAACGGGAACTTTAAAAAGTACACTGAAGAAATTAGAAATAAAATAAAAAAGGAACTGAATGTTGAAAACAAGAAAGTAGTAGGTTTTGTAGGCAACATCATAGAAATCAAAAATGCAAATCTACTCCCTTCTATTTTTCATTCGATCCAAAAAAAATACTCAGAATCTATAGCATTCTGGATTATTGGTGATGGCCATTTACGTCACTCTATCGAAAAAACAATTTTTAATGACAAAACAATCAACGTAAAATTTTGGGGAAACCAACCACCAGAATCCATTCCAAATTTTATGAATTGCTTAGACGTATTAATACTTCCCAGTAAAAACGAAGGCTTACCATTAGTTACGGTTGAAGCAATTGCTTGTGGAGCTAATGTTGTCGGTTCTGATGTAGGAGGAATCTCAGAAGCTATTGGTAAAGAATTTTGTTTTGAATTAAATGACAACTTTGTCGATAATATTTCATCTAAAGTCGTTGAACTTTTATATAAGCCACAACTACAAACTTTATCCAATGTTTTTAATTGGAAAAATACAGCAATCAAAGAAAATACAATTTACAAAAAAATACTGCAAATATGAAATCAATCAAAATTGCCGTAATTGGCTTGGGTTATGTAGGTTTACCTTTAGCCCGATTATTTTCAACAAAATTTGAAACAATTGGTTTTGACTTAAACCAAGCACGCGTAGACGCATTGATGGAAGGCCATGACGCTACATTAGAAGTGTCAGATGAACTTCTACAATCTGCAATCAAAAATGGATTCAAATGCACTGCTAATATCGAAGACATTCGTGATTGCAATTTCTATATAGTAGCCGTTCCAACTCCTGTCGACGAAAACAATCGTCCAGACTTACGCCCTCTGTGGGGAGCGAGCGAAACTGTCGGGAAAGTAATTTCAAAAGGCGATGTTGTTGTTTACGAGTCAACAGTATATCCCGGAGTGACTGAAGAAGAATGCTTACCGGTTGTTGAGAAGGTTTCAGGCTTAAGATTCAACAAGGATTTTTATGCCGGCTACAGCCCAGAACGAATCAACCCAGGAGATAAGGAACACACTGTAGAAAAGATCAAGAAAGTGACATCCGGCTCCACCCCTGAAATTGCAGATTTGGTTGATTCTGTTTATAATGCTGTTTTAATCAACGGCACACATAAGGCTCCATCGATCAAAGTGGCAGAAGCTTCCAAAATTATCGAAAATTCTCAACGTGATGTCAACATTGCTTTCATGAACGAATTGGCAAAAATTTTCAATGCAATGGGAATTGATACGAACGATGTTATTGAAGCTGCTTCTTCAAAATGGAACTTCATCAAATTGAAACCCGGACTTGTTGGCGGCCACTGTATCAGTGTAGACCCATATTACTTGATTCAAAAAGCCCAAGTTTATGGAGTATTACCCCGTATTATGTTCTCAGCACGTCGACTGAATGATGGTATGGGAGAATATGTAGCAAACCAAGTAATTAAACTGATGAACAAAAAAGGAGTATTGGTAAAAGATGCTAAAATATTACTTCTCGGTATTACATTTAAAGAAAATTGCCCAGACATCCGTAACACAAAAATCGTTGATATCTACCAGACTCTAAAGGAATATACAAATAATATCACAGTTTACGACCCATGGGCGAATAGTAAACATGTTGAACATGAATACAATATCACTCTCACATCAGAAAACATAGAAAATTTATTTGGGAAATTTGATGCAGTAATAATGGGGGTTGCTCATACCGAATTCCTGAATATGGATTTACGCAAATTATTAGCAGACTCCAAGCAGGGTGTCGTATACGACGTTAAAGGAGTTATCAATCGAGAAATAATTGATGGTAGATTATAAAAATCCCCCTTTAGGGGGATATATTTATCCAAAAGGCATGAAAATTCTTCATATCTGTAACGATTTCTGTGGAAGTAAGGTTCACACAAACCTATACAAGGAAATAGATAATATTGATGATATCGAACAAACAATATTTACATATATAAAAGATCGTCAACTAATTGGCAAGAATCAATTTGAATCCAAGCATGCCCATTTCTTATATTCCACAGCATTAAAAAAATATCATCGTTATTTTTATCATCTTAAAATTAATGATATTTTCAAGTCATTGACTAGTATGACTGATTGCACGCAATTCAACTGCGTGCATGCTGTCACATTATTTAGCGATGGGGGTGTAGCTCTCAAAATTCACAAAAAATATGGAATACCATATATTGTTGCAGTTCGCAATACTGATGTAAATTACTTTTTAAAATATGCACCACATACTTGGAAGAAGGCAAAAGAAATTCTAAAAAATGCGAAGAAAATCATTTTCATATCTCCTGCATTGCAAAAATTACTATGCCAACATATCGCAATAAAAGGTATATTACCATCTATTGAATCAAAATTTATGATACAACCTAATGGAGTTGATCCTTTTTGGTTACAGAACATTCAACCAATCCAAAAAACTCATTCACATGAAATATTATATATAGGGAATTTTCAATCCACAAAAAACACATTAAGACTTATTAATGCTGTTTTATCGCTTATCCCCAAATACAATGACATTAAACTAAACTTAGTAGGCGGCACTGGCAAACAACACAATAAAATTGTAAATTTAGTAGTCCAAAACCCTAATCATTTAAAGTATTGGGGAAAGATTTATGACAAAGAGAAATTACAAGAACTCTTTAATTCAAATAATTTATTTGCAATGCCTTCACTTTATGAGACTTTTGGACTTGTATATATTGAAGCATTAAGCCAGCATCTACCTATCATATATTCAAAAGGGCAAGGCATTGACGGATTATTAAGCCCTCAAATAGGCATTGCCGTAAATCCATTTTCAGAAGAAGAAATAGCTTCGGCAATTACAAATATTTTTGAACATTCGGAAAAATACAACGAACACCATAAAATCGACTTCAATCAATTTCACTGGGAGATAATTGCGAAGAAATATCTAACCCTATACAACCAACTATAGTCTCCTCTATATTTATAACTCATATTTCAGAAATATAATAATCAACAAGACTAATATATGAGAATTCTATTTCTAACCGATAATTTTCCGCCGGAAGTAAATGCTCCGGCATCAAGAACTTACGACCATGTAAGGGAATGGAAGAAAGCAGGCCACGAAATCACCGTTATTACGTGTGCTCCAAACTTTCCAAAAGGGAAGGTGTATGACGGATATAAAAACAAACTCTACCAAACAGAAATGATGGACGGCATCAAAGTGGTAAGAGTGTGGACATACATTGCCGAAAACAAAGGTTTTCTGAAAAGAACTTTGGACTACATCAGTTTCTCCATTTCTTCGTTCTTTGCCGGACTTTTCCAGAAAGCAGATATCATCATTGCCACTTCCCCACAATTTTTCACAGCACTGAGCGGACGGACACTGTCATTTTGGAAACGCACTCCATGGATTATGGAAGTGCGCGACTTGTGGCCGGAATCCATCAAGACCGTGGGAGCGATGAAGGACAATGCCTTTATCCGCTATTTTGAATGGGAAGAAATGCGCTGCTACAAATCGGCTAAAAAGATAGTAGTAGTTACCGACTCTTTCAAAAAGACACTGACAGCCCGCGGCATTGACCCTCAGAAAATCTTCGTGGTGAAAAACGGAGCCAACCGAGAACTGTTTAAACCCGTTCCCAAGAATCAGGAACTGATACGGAAATTAGGGTTGGAAGGCAAGCGCATCATAGGCTATATCGGCACTCATGGAATGGCGCACAAATTGGACTTCATCATCCGCTGTGCAAAAAACATGGAAGGGAAAAATAATTTTCATTTCCTGTTTATCGGTTCAGGCGCAGCCAAAACCGATTTGCTTAAACTGAAAGATGAACTAAATGTCGGGAATGTGACCATGCTCGACTCTGTTCCAAAAACAGAAGTCAGCAACTACATTTCAATATTGGATTTGTGCCTAATTAATTTAAAAAAATCAGAACTGTTCAAGACGGTAATCCCCTCAAAAATTTTTGAGAATGCAGGTATGGAAATCCCTATTATCATGGGGGTAGAAGGCGAAGCTCAAGAAATAATTGAAAGTTACGGCGCCGGATTGTGTTTTAAACCCGAAGACGAAACGGATTTCAACGAAAAGCTGAATGCCCTTCTCAATGACAAAAACCTTTATGAGAAATGCAAGCAGGGATGCCGCCGACTGTCGATAGATTTCGACAGAAAAAAGCTGGCGCAAAAGATGCTGGATATCATAGTAAATTAAAAGCACCTGAAACTATATCAATAATTGTCGTATCTTTGTAGAAAATAGCATAAAACCCAAACAAATTTGGTTTTCTGCTTTCACTATTTTTTAATAAATACACCTCCAATATGAACCGAATAATCCTAATTATATGCCTGCTTGTATGCCTGACGGGATGCAAGACTCAGGAGAAAATCAACTACCTTCAGGATGTTGAGCCGGGAGTGCCACAACAGATTGAGAGCCGGCAAAGTATCATCATACAGCCGAAGGACATGCTGTCAATCATTGTTTCGACAAAGGATCCTGAGTTGGCAGCAATGTTCAACATGTCGGTGCAAGCCAACCGCGCAGGATACCCAAAGGAAAATTATTCAAGCGGTCAATATCTATCCGGTTATGTGGTGGACAACAACGGCGACATCGACTTTCCGGTGTTAGGCAAGATTCATGCAGCAGGCCTGAGTCGCTGGGCATTGCAGGAAAAAATTGCTCGCGAACTGACAGAACGCGACCTGCTGAAGGACATGGTGGTGACCATTGAATTTATGAACTTCAAAGTTTCTGTGCTCGGCGAAGTGAAAAATCCGGGTACTTATAGCATTGAGGGCGATAAGGTTACGGTGTTGGAAGCCATTGCCATGGCAGGCGACCTGACTATCTACGGACTTCGCGACGAGGTGTACGTCATCCGTGAAGAAAACGGCGAACGCCAGAATTTCAAACTCGACCTCCGCTCAAAGGAGATATTTAACTCGCCTGCTTACTATTTACGACAGAATGATATTATCTATGTGCAACCCAACGAAGTGCGCGCCGGACAATCTACCATCAACCAGAACAGCGTGCGCTCCATCAGTTTATGGCTGTCGATATCCTCACTACTCACGTCGATTGCCATACTTATCGTAAATCTGGTGAAGTAGCAAACACCACCGACTGCACATATCCAATATGACCAATCAGGACGAAATTTTAGAACAAGACAGCTCAAAAGGGCTTAGCTTCTCGGAAATCATCGCATGGTGGCGTTCCAACTGGAGATTTGTTTCCGTGTCGACTGTCGTATGCCTGATACTGGCAGCAGCCTATATCTTGTATACGCCTTCCAAATACACACGTACATCGTCGTTTACACTGAAATATTTTGCCAACGGCCGCCCGATGATGCCCGACATCGTTGAACTGTCAAACCTTACCGGCATGTATTTCAGCAATACGCTCGACAACGAAATGGCGTTTTTTAACTCTCAGACTCTGTTGAGCGCCATTGTCAATCGACTGGGACTCCAATACTGCTACTTTCAAGACAAGACGTTGGGCAGAAATCAGGACCTCTATGGCTATGAGCCGGTTAAAGTACAGTTGCTGGATGCAGAAACACGCCAATTGGAACGGGCAGAATTGAAGCTGACAATAGGAAAAGACAGCACTATCACATTTTCTGACTTCATTATTGACGGTCAACCGATAAATTCACAACCGATTACAATAAAAACAGGCGAGACAACAGATACTCCCGCCGGCAAATTATCGGTTTATGCAACGGATAACTTCAGTGCTTTTTCTGACAAGAGCATCCACATGACATATGCGTCAACCTTTCAAACCGTCAACGACATACGCAAGCGCTTCAGTTTCACGCTGACCGACAAATATTCAACCGTCATCCAATTTACGTTTACCGATGAATCCATGCAGCGGGCAGACGACTTTCTTAACATCCTGCCCATTGTCTACAATGAACTTTGGACCGGACAGATGAAGGAAGCCGCCCGCAAAGCTCTTCCTATCATTGCGGAAAAATTGCAAAGTCTCGAAAAGGAGCTGGCTGAAACAGAAATAGCCATGGCCGATTACATGTCAGACAACAGCATCACCACCATCGACAACGACAAGCTCCGCATTGCCAAAGAACAGACAGAATACGACCGACAGGACTTTGCAATCAAAACACAAATACAGTTGGCTCAAGAAATATATGACATCATATCAACAGATGGGCTTCACGCCATCCCATTGCCGACCGGAATAACCAGCACCCATCTGCTGAAAATGGTGACTGAATACAACCGCCAGCTTGGGGAACGCGAACGACTCATCGCAGCATCCGGCAAAAATCATCCAAAAATCCGGGAAATCAACAAACAGCTGACATTACTCAAAAACAATATCACCAGTTCGGCTTTAAAACATATTCGGGAGTTGGAAATCAAACGCGACTTGATAGCCGAGAAAAAAAGCCAGATTCAATCGAGCATTCCCGATGCCGCCAACAATGAACTGGCACTCACCATCCTCGAACGTCGACAGAAAACAAAGCAGGACATCTATCTCTATATGCTGAAAAAGCGGGAATCGCAACTGATGGCCTCGCTCACCGACATTCAAGTAGTCAGAATCATCTCCAACGCAAACGGAAGCAATATGCCAGACAGCCAATCTTCCGCCTTGGTTCTCGGCATTGCGCTTGTATTAGGACTTTTCGGTGTGCCCATCGGCTTTTTTATTCTTTGGAAAAGTGTCGACAACAGCGTACACACCTCAGCGGAGCTAAAAGAGATTGGTCTTGATGTTATTGGAGACATTCCGCAGCACGGTAGATTACCGATAAAAAAACGCATTAGCAATCTGCTGAAAATCCATCGTCCGGATTCGCGCAAACCAATGTCAATTGCCAACCCTTCGAACAATGACACGACAAACGAAAGCCTGCGCCGTATTCGTGGCAACCTCGACTTTGCAGCACGAGACAGACATGAAATATTGCTGCTCACTTCTATTAATCCTGGTAGCGGCAAAACATTTATAAGTCTCAATCTGGCCATGACAATGGCTTTCAGCGGGAAACGTACCCTATTGGTCGACTTGGACCTGCGGAGAGCCACACTGAGCAAATGTGTCAACTCGCCACGAACAGGGATTGCAGCATATCTCAACGGCACCGCGAAAATTGAAGAAGTCATTCTAAAAAACAGTCTGACAGAAAATCTCCACATATTGCCCGTAGGTAGCCTGCCTCTCAATCCTGCCGAACTGTTGGCTTCCGACAAATTCCAGCAATTAATGTTGGAACTGAAAGAACTGTATGATTTCATTTTTATCGACAGTGCACCGGTTAATGCCGCTTCCGACACTGCTTCTATTTCCCGTTGTGCCGACCGAACACTTTTCGTCGTACGTGCCGGAATGTTGGAGAAACGCCAAATTTCATCCATTAAAGATTTCCGAACAACAGGAGCCCTGCCGAATTTGTCGCTTATCCTTAACGGGGTTGATCAGCCGCGCGTACATCCGTTTTAAGCCGCGAAACAACGAGATAAAAAGGATTGTGTAAGAATCCACCCGAACATACAAAAACGAGCCGTCTGCACGCCGCAGACAGCTCGTTTTTCGTTTATATCAACTCCGTTAGTGGATGTACGGAGAAGTAAAGCCCAAGAGTTTCAAACCACGCTGAACGTCCTCGTTCTGCATGAACAGGTTCCAAAGCAATTGTGAACGGTAGTTCTCAATCATTGCCACAATCGGACCTTGGTCGATTGCCAAATATGATTCAACCACTTTATCATTTGCACCCAAATTGATGGCATCATAGAAACCGTATTCACCGAAGGCGATATCACCCAAATCACGGTAGAGATACTTCAACACAGCCATACATTCTTCCGGAGCATAAGGCATTGATGACAATGCAGCAGTCGGTGTTACCGTACCGTTGTCGTTGTTACCCGGAGCATGAGCAATATATCCGGCAATCGGGCAATCGGACGCTGTCAGACCCCAGAAATTTTCAGAATAACCTTCATGATTCTTAGGATTGTCGATGCAGTAGGCACGGTTGATGAGCGTGTGTGCCTTGTTCTGTTCAAAATAGTCATTGCATACATGGTCCTTCAAACCGCGCGGGTCAAGTCCGAGGAATGAATAATGACAGAAGAACAGCGGTCCACCCTTTTCGCCGTCGCTACCCAACGGCAACACGATGTCGTAATAAGTACGTCCGTTCTTAATGCCACCGTTGCTTGTAAAACCTTCAACGTATACATCCTTTGTAATAGGATAAGTAGGAGAAGCTGCAGCAAGCACATAGGCAATCAAACCTTCGTTCCAACCACGGATATCAAGATTCATTTCAAATCCATAGTTCTTTGACCAGTGCCATGTGAGGCAGTTTTTGCCTTGAGTATAGAACGACCATTCAACACCTTTCCATATTTCTTCAATGTCATCGGCAAGTTTCTTTTCTTCCGCATTACCGTTTCCAAAATATTCCTTGGCAGTCAGCAATCCCTGCATCAAAAATGCAGTTTCAATCACATCGCCACCATCATCCTTCTGGCTGAAAGGTTTCACCGTACCGTTGCTACCATTATACCAATGGGCATATACACCATGGAAACGTTCTACACGCATCAGGAAGTCTGTAATCGTACGGATGTGGCCGTATGCCTGATCACGTGTGATAAAGCCACGTTCAGCTCCGGCAATCAGCGCCATAATACCAAAACCGGTACCACCGGTAGTCACAACGTCACCGCTCGCATTACGTTCACGGGCCATCTTGCTGTTAGGCTCAGCGAAGTCATAGAAATACTTCAGTGTAGCAGCCTGCACAAGGTCAAGCAGTTCGTCGTCCGTCATCAGACCGATACGAACCGATTGTTCTTTCATTTTCACCTCTTGGCTATAAGGATAGCCGCCTTTTTCTACCATACGGTATGTCACCTCCGTATTGTCGGCAACATCCAATGTTTCAACATAAGGGCTTTCCTTCACCCCTTCCGCTACTTTTTCGAAAACCACGGCATCGTAAGCACGCCAAATGTCGTAAGCCTTTCCGTCGGCTGTCCATTCCAGCGTCACTTTAGCCCCGTCGGCCTTTACCGTAAAGTCGATAGTTCCTGCCGGCGTCACCGGCTCTTCCTTTTCTCCACATGCACCCAAAATCGTGCACAACACGAGAGAAAGCAATAATGTCAGTTTTTTCATCTTAAAATGTTTTGATTAAAACAACAATAGAACACCATTCGGTGTCCTATTGTTTCCAAAATTTACCCATTGTAACCAGGGTTCTGAGTCAGAACACCTTCGCTCTTATCAATTTCCGACTGAGGTATCGGGAACAATTCGTGACGTCCGACAACGAAGTTGTCAATGCGGTCTTTTGCGATGCCCCAACGCACCAGGTCGAAGTATTGTTCAAATTCAAGCGCAAGCTCAATGCGACGTTCATGACGGATAGCCTCCATCAGTTCTGTCTTGTCGGTCGTTGTCACTTTCGGCAAAACAGATGCGTTGCCGCCACGCGCACGGTTACGCACCATTTCCAATTTGTCCAAAGCCTCTTTGATATTTTCAGCGTCACCCAATTCGCAGCAACATTCTGCATGCATCAAAAGGATATCGGCGTAGCGAATCAGGCGGATATTTCTCCATTGTGCCTGGTCGCCTTCTGAACGGCCATAACGTTCGAATTCAGCTTTCTTGGCATATCCCTTGCGGTTCTGGTAGTCAACATCTGAAGGTTGTGCAGGACGGCCGTCGAGATCGTCACCCGGCTCGATAACTGTTGCAGCATAACGAGGGTCACCTTCTTCAAATGCATTTCTCAAAGCATCAGCAGGAACATTGAATCCCCATCCCAAGTTCGGAACACCACGGAAACCGATAATCTGTCCGTACTGTGAACCCATATAAATCTTTTCAGACGGACGAAGTTCGCAGTAGATTTCCAAAACTGATTCCGGACCGAATTCCTGTTCTTCATCAAAGATTTCGTTAAACGGAGTAGACAAGTCGTTGTCGCCCGATTCGATAATCTGTTGAGTATAGGCCTTTGCCATTGTCCAGTTCTTCTGATACATATATGTTTTGGCAATCAAGGCACGCGCTGCATTCTGAGTCGGAACCATGTAGTTTCCTGAAGCAACAATCTCCTTACGAGTCGGCAACATCGGGATGATGGCTTCCAGTTCAGCGATATATTTAGCACGTACTTCATCAACATTTGAACGTGCCGGAGCCTTTTCTGTCGGCAGCATGTAGCGGTTGATGTAAGGAACATCACCGAAAGCCTGAGTCAGACGGTAGTACATGCAAGCTCTCCAGAATTTAGCCTGACAGTCGAGTTCCTGTTTTTTAGGATCTGAATCATCAATCTGGTTAATCATGTTCAATGCTTCATTCACCTTTGAGATAACAGAGAATGCATTTGAATAATAGTCTGTGATTACACCATTTGACGGATTGAACGACATCGTTTCGAAAGCCATCAGGTCAGCACCACCATCGGCAGGAGAACTACCCTTGTAGCTGTCAGGAGTCGTATAGTTGTGCATAGCCAAAGCCGGCCAAATAAAGCCCCAGGCACGAAGACCGCTATAAGCCTCCATAAGTTTTGCCTGTGCAAGGATTGACATATCCAAATCTGTTTCCGGCATATTTTCGCTGTGCCAGCGACCTTTCGGATAACGGTCAAGGAAGTCGGAACAAGACGAGAACAACATTCCGGCACACATTGCCAATGCTATAATTTTTTTCATCATTTTTCAGAATTAAAAGTTAAACGATAAACCAGCTGTATAAGTCGATGGGATTGGATATGTACCACCGTTATCAACACCACCGTTCAGGATACCGCCACCGATTTCCGGAGTAAAGCCGGTATTTTTTCTGAAGGTGATTACATTTTCAGCATTTACATAGAATCGCAATGACTGAACACCCAAAACTTTCAAAGCTTTTTTAGGCAATGTGTAGCCCAATTGCAATGATTTCAAACGGATGTAAGAACCATCTTCCAACAGGTTGGTTGATGCCAGGTAGTTGTGGCTTCTTGAGCTGTCCAAAATCGGCTCTACGTTTGAAGTGCCCTCACCGTGCCATCTGTCAAGAGTCTGTTCGTAATAGTTGAACTGAGCGAATGACGGAATTTTCTTTTCATTCAGAATCTGATTACCTGTCTGACCGCTGAAGTTCATGCTGAAGTCAAATCCTTTGTATGCCATGTTCAAGTTCAAACCAAACATGAAGTCTGGAAGAGGAGAACCGATGAAGTCACGGTCAGCATCTGTAATACGGCCGTCGTTGTTCAAGTCTTTGTAGCGGATGTCACCCGGGCGGTTCACCCAAGAAGTTTCCTTGTCGTAAGCCTTAACTTCTGCTTCATTCTGGAAAATACCTTCCTGAACATAACCGTAGAAAGAACCGATAGCGTGTCCAACAGATGTTCTGTGGTAGTTACCTGTAATGATATCTGCATTGCGGTCACCAAGTTCAAGAACTTCATTCTTCAATGTAGAACCGTTCACGCTCACACCATAGCTGAAATCACCAATCTTGTCATTCCATCCGATAACAAATTCAACACCACGGTTACGGATAGAACCTGCATTTGTAATAGCATAACCGCTACCTACAGATACTGAAGGCGATACATAAGCGAGCAGGTCGCGAGTTGTTTTTGTATACCAGCCGATTTCAGCATTCAAACGGTTGTTCAAGAAAACTCCGTCGATACCGATATCAAAACCTGACATAACTTCCCAGTGAATATCCTTATCAACCTGATAAGAAACCACCGGAATATAGTAAGTTTCACCGTCTACGATAACTTGTTGTCCTGTCGGGTTGATGGAAGGCAACCACATGTAGTTACCAATCTTATCATTACCCAGCTGACCCCAGCTTGTCTTCAATTTCAAGAAGTTGATTTCTTCTGTCAGGTCTTCCATGAATTCTTCTTCAGTGATTACCCAACCCAAACCTACAGATGGGAAATAACCCCAACGATGGTCAGGAGCGAATTTAGAAGAACCGTCAGCACGGAATGTTGCTGTCAACAAATATTTTGAATCGTACTGATAACCGACACGAGCCAAATAAGACATAAATGCTTCTGCATCATACCAGTCGCTGTTTGTTTTGCTCTTGGCATCACCCTGGCTAAGCATCCAGAAATCTTCCGGAACCACATTCATTGCCTTTCCGCCAATTGTATCGGCACCGGCGCTGAAGCCCTGTGATTCTTTCAAATAAGCAGTATAACCGATCATTGCAGAAATATTGTGCTTGTCGATTTGCTTCTTATAGTTCAAAAGGAAGTCAGCCTGATATTTTGCATATTCAGCAGCGTCACGGCTGAAGCTGTTAGTTTCGCGTTTTTGAGAAGAGTTTGAAGTACCCTTATTGATATTATATTTAGGTGAGAAGCTTGATGAAGAGCTCAAACCCAAGTCAATGTATCCTGTAGCTTTAAATTGGAATCCATCAAGGAAGTTCAATTCAAGGAAAGCGTTACCTACACCACGATAACCGTAGCTGTCGCCTGTACCTTTGTGGATTTCCATATTTGCAACCGGGTTGGCAACGTCTTTTTGGATGCTCGGTGCCGGATTGTAGTAGCTGCCCGGATTTTCAGGATCCCAATATTCTTCCGGTGCATACGGAGAATAAGTCGGAACTGATCTTACAGCATTCTGAATATTTGCTGTCTGACCATCTTTGCTCCATTTGCTCAATGTCATGTTAGAACCGATTTTCACATAGTCGTTAACATTGTAGTCACCGGCATAACGGACACTGTAACGGTTATAGTTATCATATTTCAATACACCGTCCTGATAGAAGTAGTTCAATGACAACACATTGGAAGCCTTCTTTGAAGAGTTTGCAATCGTCAGTGAGTGGCTTGTGATAGCAGCCGGACGAAGCATAAGGTCAACCCAGTCAGTACCTTCACCTGTCAAATCAGGATACCAAGGTTTGTATGGGTTTTCAGTTGTTACCTGATTTTGAAGAAGTTCATTATAAAGCATTGTGAACTCGTCGGCATTTGTCAATTTAACGCGGTCGCGGTTAGTCACCTGCTGAACACCGCCGTAACCGTCATATGATACAGAGAGTTTGCCCTGTTCTGCGCGCTTGGTAGTCAAGATGATTACACCGTTGGCACCCTGCACACCGAAGATTGACAATGAAGACGGGTCCTTAAGAACTTCAATAGAAATAATGTCACTCGGACTAACGAAATCAATATTGTCGGTCAACATACCATCAACAACAAACAACGGGTTTGTTCCTGATTGGATAGTACCGATACCACGCAACAAAATAGTAGAACCGCCACCGGCAGAACCGCTGTTTGTCACCATCAAGCTCGGCACCTTACCCTGCAATGCATTCACCGGGTTGTAAGTCGGAACCAATTTCAAGTCTTCACCACCGATAGATGTGATAGAACCTGTCACATCACGTTTGCGTGACGAACCGTAACCGATAACAACAACGTCATCAAGATTCGTTACACTCTGTTGCATTTCCACCTTAATAGTTTCAGTCTTGCCAACAACATAAGTATAACTCTGCATACCTACAGATGAAAATACCAATGTCTGTCCCTTTTTAAGGCCTGACATTGAAAAGTTCCCATCTATATCCGTAGCTGTACCTTTATTGGTACCTTTCACCAACACAGTCACACCGATAAGAGGCTCTTCGTTCTCTTTATCCAGGACTGTTCCCTTCACAGTGATGTTGCCTTGTGCCAATGCTGGACAGAGGCCAAGCAGCATCAGGAAAAACAATAGGAATACTTTTTTCATAGAAATATTGATTATGTTAAAAAATTTGTACAATTCTTGAACAGCGCAAATTTATAGGTTTTCGATTTCAAAGAGCAAGAAAAAGCGCTATACAAAATCACATCATAATTATTACAGAAATAAACTTTCACATCAAAATCACATCACAATTAATTAAACAACTATTTATCAACATAATAGTATATATTAAATTCTAAATATGTTATATAACACAATTTTTAATTTTACAGTAAATTGAGTAGTACATCATATTTTTTATACCTTTGCAAGTAAGCAATCCAAAACCTATGCAGACATTAAGAATTTTCATCGTCTTATTATTCCTTAACACCGTTTCGTGCCTGTCCGCATCAATTGCTAACAATTATAAAATCAGCAATTACAGCGCGAGCGATTATTCTGCCACACTGCAGAACTGGGATATCTGTCTGGATAAAAACGGATTGGTGCTTGTTGCCAACAACGGAGGAATGCTGCTTTACAATGGCAGCAACTGGAAATTCCTTGAGCTTCAAAACAAAGAGAGCATCCGCGCCATCAAAAAAATTGGCGACAAAATCTACACATCCGGCGACAAGAACATCGGATATTGGCAGCGCGACAATACCGGAAACTACCGCTATACCGACCTTATCGAATCTCTGCCGAATCCGGAAAGTAAAGATGACAACTACTGGAGCATCGCTACCGACGGGAAGTCGATTTATTTCCAAAGTTTTTCACGAATTCTCCACCTTCAGGACAAAAAGTTCACACAAATTTCCGTCGACTGCCACATGCTGCTGCAACAGGTTGGCAATGAAATCTATACCCAACGGCTTGGAGTCGGAATCTTTCAACTGAAAAACGGAACATTCTATAAACTTATCGACAACAGCGCCATTCAGGGAGAGGAAATTAAATTTGCCGCCCGGCTGAGCGACAAAAGCCTGCTGTTCGGAATGCACACAGGCAACTTCTATCGGCTGGACACAAACAAGCAGTTGCATAAAGACGAGAAATTTGCCCGCCAGCTTGACAAGAACGTGGTGGATTGCGTGATTATCTACAAGAACAAATACCTGCTTGTCGGCACATTAAGCAACGGTATCTACATCTTCACCCTTGACGGCAAACTTGAAAACATCATCACCTACAAAAACGGGCTGCAAGGCAATTCCGTGCATCGCATGCAGTCATTTGCCAACCAAATCTGGGTATCGCTCGACAACGGCCTCTCTCAAATCATTCTCGACCCGAGCATACGGGTATGGAAAAAGCACAATGAGATAGGACGCTTCTACCAGACAGCGATGCTGGGCAACTCCATGTATATCGCTACGAATCATGCACTTTACAAATACAACACCGATGACCCAAGCGAAGAACTTCACCCGGTAATAAAGGAAGCCACTCAGTCGTTGGACATCATAAAAGGACACCTTCTGGTTTCTTCCATTGACGGATTCCACGAGATTCTCCCTAATGGCGGCATTGGCAACATCTCATACCTTAAAGGTATCAACGCCCCCTACTATATAGCGGAAAACGGTGAAGAATATATCGTCGCGCCGTCATATACCTATATATCCTATTATAAGTATGTCAACAACAGCTGGAAACTGGTCAGTGAAGTGACCAACCTGATGAACTCGTTTGAAGTGCTTGTACCCGAAACGCCACAGCTGTTATGGGCCGTCCATCCTCAGAAAGGAATCTACATGATTCGCGTTAACAACGATCTTAACCAGGCAACTTCTGTAACGCAATATGCTAAAGAAGAAGGGCTTGAGCAGTACAAATACATCAACATCCACAAAATCGACGGGGAAGTCTACTTTTTCTCGCCGGAAGGTGTATTCCAGCACAATAAGGAAACCCACAAGTTTGTCAAAAACCAAACCCTGACGAACGACATGAAAGAGTCGGCGGGGGCATATTGTGTATGCCACCCTTCACCGAAAGAACTGTGGGCATTCTGCGATTCGGAAATCCACATCTACAACATCAACGAACAGCGGGCGCAACTGACAAACAAAATTTCGTTTCTCGACAACGAGATTTCTCCGCTGAAAGAGCGGATCAAGGTCAGCCGAATCGGCTTTAACCGCTACATGATTCCGACAGAAGAAGGGGCTACGTTCGTCGACCTTAACAAACTTTCCGACCAACTCATTTCCTACGGGCCGCTTCACATTGAATCCGTAGTATATTATATTGACGGAGAGGAACATCGCCTGGAACTCAACGACAAAAACACGTTCGACATACCGAATAAGGCAAGCAACATTACCCTTTCGGTGGCCAAATCTCCGTTCTCTTCGTCGTCGCTCGTCCGCTACAAGCTGAAGACCGACAACAATCCGACATGGAGCAAATGGTCGAAAAACGGAATTTTCAAGTTCGACAAGCTCCCCGCAGGAAACTATGAACTGCTGGTAGAGGACTACAAGGGCGGAAAAATTAACATCATGCTCAACATTTACACGCCTTTCTATGCTTCGACAAGTGCCATTTTCTCTTATATACTTATCCTGATGGTAATTATATTCCTGTTCATCCGCCGGAGATACAGAATCAAAAGAGAAAAACTGATCCAACACTACAAAATCGAACAGCAGTTGAAAGACGAAGAAATCATCCGTCTGACCAACGAGCAGATGAAACAGACTATCAATCAGCAGAAAATCGAAATCAACGACAAGTTGCGGGCCATTTCTCAAAAGCAGGAAATACTTATCAGTCTTGAAAAGGAAATCGACTTCCAGAAAAAGGAACTGGGCGACCGATATCCCAAGAAAATGTATGAAAAGCTGAAAAGCATTATTTCCGGCGGCATGAGCACCGAAAACGACTTCCTGCTTTTCCAGAACTATTATCAGGAAATCAACCATGAGTTCCTGTTGCGCCTGAAAGAAAAGCATCCCGACCTGTCGTCGCTCGACCTGAAATTCTGCTGCCTTCTCCGTTCGAATCTTTCGACAAAAGACATCGCCTCCATTCTCAACATTACCACAAAAAGCGTCGACCTGAAACGCTATCGGCTCAAGAAAAAGCTGAACCTGGAGGGCAGTCTCACCGACTATATCCTTTCTATATAATATAGAATATTACCACTGTAAATCAACGTATTATATACACGTGAATAGTATTTGATGTATTTACCGGAAAACATTAAAACAGGGTGAGAAAATTTGATGTACCAAAGAATTTCACACCGTCAGTCTTCTCTGTTACCTTTGCCGGCAACATTAATCTTAAAATTTATTTTATGAAAAAATCATTACTATTCGCATGTGCCGCAATGGCATGCTTTTCTATGTCAGCCGAAGACTTGGTTGTCTTCTCTGAATCTGCCAACGCAGAAGATACATACTGGGATCCGTCATGGACTACAACCACAGGTTCAAGTAAATTCATCGCTACAACAGCAGGAAAAATCGATATTTCCAAGACAGCCCACGAAGGTGCACAGTCACTCTCCATTTCATGGACATCAGCAACAGGCGGTGACTGGGGTGCTTGCGTAGCACGCGAAGGATGGGCTACTTACGACTTGTCAAAGTACAACGAACTGAATTTCTGGGTATATTCAGAAACAGCCATCGCTGCTGAAAACCTGCCAGCCATGCAGATGGAAAACGGAGGCTATCAGAAGAGCGAAAAGATAGCTATGGGCGATTTCCTTCCTTCAGGCGTTCCTGCCAAAACATGGACATTGGTAAAAATCGCGCGTGAAGACATCGCAAACGAAGGCTTCGGCATCGCAAACGTAAAATCTATTTTCTTCTGCCAGAACGCAGCCGACAATGCCGCTCACACAATGCTTGTCGATGACATCGTATGGAAATATGACGAATCTTATGTAACACCCGACAATGTAGCCTTGTTCCAGGACAGCAACGAAGACGGCTTCTTCGATCCGTCATGGGTAAACGTTACAGCACCGAGCACAGTAAAAATGTTGGAAAGACACAATGAAAAGCTCCCTACAACTACCGACATCAAGAAAGAAGGCAACAACGCTCTTGAACTGACTTGGACTTCTGCTGAAGGCGGCAACTGGATGGCACTCTGCGCAAGCATCGGTTGGATTAAATTCGACATCACCGACAAGAATTATGTAACAATGTGGCTGTATTCTCCGGCAGCACTCACAAAGGACGAACTTCCTAACGTTCACCTTGAAGCACACGTAGGTGGAACAACCGGCAAAGTTGCTCTCGGCAACTACGTAAACGGCCTTGCTGCCAACACATGGACAGAAGTTGCAGTCAGCATCGAAGACCTCAAGAAGGCCAACCCAGAGTTTACAGCATTCGACAACATCAAAGGTCTGTTCTTCAGCCAAAATGCAGCCGACGGCAAACAGCACACACTGTATATCGACGAAGTTTACTTCTCAAAGAACGAATCTTCTTCTGTCAACGACATTGAATACACAAGCGAAAACGCTATCTACTATGCAAACGGCAACGTTTACGGCGTAGCAGGCAATGTTTCTGTATTCAACGTAGCAGGCCAGCTCGTAGCAGAAGGCACAGCTGTTGACAACACATTCGCCGTAGCTCTCAACAACGGTCTCTACATCGTTGTCAGCGAAAACGGCAACAGCAAAATCGTTGTAAGATAATTACACCAATCATATTGAAACAGAAAAGCGGAAGACCACAAATCTTCCGCTTTTTTCATATCCTTACCCTACCCTTCTCCTTCAGAACCAACGAAGGTTCATGGCGTGGAGGAAGGTTTTGTCAAGAGGGAGGCCGGAGGCGTCGCCGATGACGGCATCGGTGTGGCAATACGGACAAAGGGCCGTTTTCCCGTCGGCATCGTCCACCCAGTCCACTATTTCAGCGGGCGCGAAAGTTCGACAGCACGAAAAGCAGCCGCAGGTTTCCGATGCTTTGATTTTTTCCTCGTTTTCAAACGAATGCCGGTGTGCTTCCTTCATCCGCTCGTCGGAAAGCATCTGGCAAACCAGCTGCACGGCCTCTTCCGATATGTGATGATGCGACGGAACGATACCCCCGAGAATACCCAAATCGTCCGCCATCATGTCCCTGTATTTCAGTCCCAACAGTTCGTCGGAGTCGCCAAAGAGAGCTGTAATGTTTTTCCGATCCACTTCGGGCAACCGCTTCAGCCGCCATTCCTGAGCCACATAAGAGGCTATCAGTTCCGGCGAAGGTGCCGGAAATCCTTCAAAAGGCTTCAGCTTCGGCAGCTCGACAGAAGGCAGATAGCACGGATTGACCACAAAACGACGTACGCCCGTAGTGAGCAACGTCAGGAATCCGCCCAACGAGCAGCCTACAACCACATCAATCCCCTCACGTTCAATCGTTTCACGAATCTGGCGCAACGCCAGCTCACAGTCATCCTGACAATAGTCCATGCCGATGACCTCCCAGTTCTCCGGCTTATGTTTCTTGAACAGCCTACAGCTTCCGCCGTCGGGAGAACCGTTATACCCATGCACATACAATAGCTTTTTCATACTCCTAAAATAGTAAATTTCCCCCAGAATTTCAAGAACGGAAGCCATTTTCCGGCCACTTCTGTCAAGGAATCTGCAAACGGAAAGTTTTCGAGTAATGCCTGTAGGGTGAGGGCTGAAGCAACCGGAGCGTGCCCTCGTGAAGGTTCAGAATACGCCGAGCCACCGACAGCCCTATTCCCGACCCTTCCGGCTTAGTGGTAAAAAACGGAACGAAAATCTGCTGCAGGCACTCGTCGTCGACAACCGGCGCATCATCGCTCACATCTATAATCACCGACTCGTCCCTGTCGGTTTCCGCACTGATTCGCAATTTCTTCGCACCCGCCTCAACGGCGTTTTTCAGCAGGTTCGACAACACCTGATACAGCTGTGTTTCATCGGCATTCACGATCAAGTCGTCGGTGGCAATGGCAAGTTCCACCGCCATGCCCTCCAACTCGCGCTTCTGCATGCTAAGCACATATCTGGCAACATCCGCCACATAAAGCAACTGCTTTTTAGGTTCGGGTATGGCTGAGAAACTGCGGTACGAACGGATGAAGCGCATCAGTCCGTCGGACGTGGAACGAATCACGTCCAGCCCCTCCCGAATATCGTCCATCTCTGCCGAAGTTTTATGCAGCAGGCTGTCGCTCAACGAATTGATGGGAGCAATGCCGTTCATAATCTCATGTGTCAGCACTCGTGTCAGTTTCATCCACGCATCCACTTCCTGACGGTCGATAACGGAATAGATATTGTTCAGAATATAGATATTGATACGGTGGCCGTCGTTTGCCGTAATCTGCGACAGGCCGACAGACACATTCGCCACACCTTCCGCCGACGGGAAAGTCACCAGCCGCACTTCCCCCACCGACATCGTGCGGAAAGCATGCCGAAGCCCTTCCGAAACCCTGTCGAGCTGCACCTCGTTGGTCAGTACGCTCACTCCCAGCAGCGACAATGCCTGACGGTTGCAAAGCCGCACGTTTCCGTTCTCCTCTACAGCTATCACCCCGGCATTCACCGAATCCAGAATCAGCCCGTAGAAATATTCGTTTGCCTTCAGCTTCATTTTTTCAGTCTTGAAAATGGCGGCCAGTTCCTCCAGCGCACGGTTGTAGTCGGCTTTTCCGCGGTCGAAGAACCGCATCGAGAAATCGCTGTTGCGCAATGCCTCCACCATCACTCCCAACTTCGACAACGACCGGCGGACATCATGGACAAACACCAGACACACGGCGACAAAACCCACACAAGCCCCCACGGCAAACGACAACAGCGTGTCGCCCGACATCCAAAAGCATCCGCCACCTGCCACAACGGCCAGCAACAGCGCCATCGCTATCTGAACCAAAGCAAACTTCATCAGAACTTAATGTTATACCGTTTGATTTTATTGTAAAGTGTCTGTCGGGTAATTCCCAGCGACGACGCCACCATCGACAAATTGTTGTCGCAGCGCCGCAACGCTTCCTGAATCATGCTGCGCTCCATCTCCTCGAGCGTACCGCCCGTAACCGGCTCCGACGTGACACCTCTCGAAATCTGCAATTCTTCTTTTCCCACAATATCGGCATCGGCAATAATCACAGCCTTTTCCACCGTGTGCCGCAACTCCCGGATATTTCCCGGCCAAGCATAGCTTTCCATTGCCGCCAAAGCGTCGGGAGCGAACGCCCCAACCGTTTTTCCGTACACTTCCGAAAAATGAGCCAAAAAGCGTTCTGCCAGAGGGCGTATGTCCTCCTTGCGCTCACGTAGCGGAGGCAGCTCCAGGTGTATCGTGTTGATACGGTAAAGCAGGTCTTCCCTGAATTCTTCGTCAGCCACCATTTTCGGCAAATTCTTGTTGGTGGCACAAATCAGCCGGATGTCGACGGCAACGGGATTGTTGCTTCCTACTCTTGTCACACAGCGGCGCTGCAACACATTCAGCAGCTTCGACTGCTGTCGCAACGGCAGATTGCCTATTTCATCGAGAAACAGCGTACCCCCGTCGGCCTCCTCCACATATCCTTTCCGGTCAGTCCGGGCATCGGTAAATGCCCCCTTAACATGGCCGAACAGTTCGCTTTCAAACAGGCTTTCGGTAATCGCCCCCATATCGACACACACCATCTTCTGCCCGCTTCGCGAAGAGAGCCGGTGCAGTTCCTTTGCCAACAGGTCCTTGCCGGTTCCGTTTTCTCCAGTTATCAGCACGTTGGCATCAGTTGCCGCCACTTTCTCCACCATGAAACGAAGATGTTTCATCGCGGCCGATTCGCCCCAGTACATTGCCTCTTCACGCCGTTCCGCCGCTTTCGGCATACGACTCCGGCGATAGTCGTACGCATTGCAGAGCACCTCCGTCAGTTTACGGTTGTCCCATGGCTTTTCCACAAAGTCAAACGCGCCGTCCTTCATGGCCTGCACAGCCAGCTGAATGTCGGCATAGGCAGTAAACAGCACCACCGGCACCTGCGGAAACCGGCGCAGAAGCTCCCGAAGCCAAAACAGTCCCTCGTTGCCGTTGTTGACACCCGACACAAAGTTCATGTCCAGCAGCACCACATCAATCGCGCTGTCGGCCACCGTCTGCAACATCCGCTTCGGAGAATTCAGAGTCTCCACCTCTTCAAAAACCGAAGAAAGCAGCATCTTCACCGAAACCAGCACATTCCGATTGTCGTCGACCACCAATAGTTTGCCTTTTTTTCTCACTGTCATTAGCGTTTTCAATGTTCAAGTTGATATTTGACAGAAGAACAAAAGAATAGACTTTCCATGCTTATTAATTCAAAATCCGTTCTTGCGTTCTTCTATCCTAATATAGCTACGCAACCTATATTTTACAAATATAGCGAAAGGTGAGTGGAGAGACAAACGAAAACAGAGTTTTCAAGTTTGACTATCCCGAACCGCAGCCTATATTATCCAAATATATGGAAAGGTTAATATTCGACAGAAGAACAGAAGAGCAAAATTTTTCCCGCCTATCAATTTTAAGATCTGTTCTTTTGTTCTTCTGTCAAAATATAATGAAACTTGTTTCAGATATTTTTTATCCCGAACCGCATCCTATATTATCCAAATTTAAGCAAAAAGGGCCGAAACACGAAATGGATTCGTATTTTCTGCCCTTTCCGCTTATAAGAAATTGGTATTATGCTCAAAAGCCAACTTATTCATATTTCAGATTTTCTACCGGCGACGTATGAGCGGCACGCCAGCATTGATAAGTGACCGTACCCACCGTCACCACCAAAAGGAGAACAAACGCCAGGGCAAACACCCACCAGCTCATCTCTGTTTTATAGGCGAAATTTTCCAGCCAACGGCTTACTATCCAATACGATACCGGCACAGACAGCACAAAGCTCACAAGTAGTATTTTCACATACTTCACATTGAACATTCTGACAATATCGCTCGTCGTCGAACCGAACACCTTCCGCACGGCAATCTCACGCTTGCGGTATTCACAGTCAAACATCACCAGACCAAACACTCCGATAATGCTTATCAGCACCGCCAGCAAGGAGAATGAAGTAATCAAACCCGTCATTTTGCGTTCTTTTTGGTAAGCTTTCTCCATTACCTCCTCATAAAAGCGTACCTCGAAAGGATAATTCTCATCATATTTTTTCAAAACCTTCTGAATATTGTCCACCGCATCAAACATATTGGTTCCTTTTTTGATACGAATATTCAACACCCGCATCGAATAAGGCATATTGACAATCATCAACGGCTTCGAATACTGCCGCAACGATTCAAACTTCACATCATCAAAAACTCCGATAACGGTAAATTTATTTTTTCCAAAAAATATTTCCCGCCCTATTGAAAGAGTTTCTTTATATGCTTCGCTGGCAAGCTTATTGACAAGAACGACATTTTTATCTCCTTCTTTAAAATCCCGACCTGCCAAAAGTTTGATTCCCATCGTTTTCAAATAGTCAGCCGATGCAAACATTGTTGCCGGCTCCACATTTTCTCCTTCGGGCGACTGAAAAACCCACCCCTGCGTATTCCCGTCCACACCCATCGGACTCCAAGAAAGAGAAGCGTCACTGACAAATGGCAACGCACGCATATCATTGACCACCACGGTCAAATCTTCGGGCAACTCCGAAACCTGCCCCAAATTGCAGGCAACCAATTCATCCTTCTCAAAACCATAATCGGCAGTTCGGATGAGGTACTGCTGCTGTTTATGCATCAACAACGAGGCGACAATCAATGCAGACGACACAAAAAACTGAATACCCACCATTGTTTTTCTTACAGCCTGTCCGGTTTTTGATACGCCAAAACTACCTTTCAGCACCACAGCCGGAGTATAAGATGTAAGACGCAAAGCCGGAACTACGCTTGCAATTACTCCAACCAATATAGCAACAACTACCATTCCGATTACAACCGGAAGACTATCGGCAAACGACAAGTCCGCTTCCACCAACCACGAATACGAAGAAATAGAGAAGGTATAAACCAACCCGAATGCAAGCAAGACCGAAAACAGACAGACAACCACCGACTCGACCACCAGCGTAATACACAAGCGTAAACGGGTCGCACCCAATATTTTTTGTGTATTGACACTTTTAACCCTCATCGGGATTAAGGCATTGGAGAAATTCACATAATTTATGCCCGCAATCAGGATAATCAACAGTGATATGAACACCAATATGTCTTCAGTCTGCTGCTTTACCGGTGCGTCAAACCAATGGCATCCGGCAATATTCTCCATATAGTGAATCTGAGAAAGGGGAGTAAGTTCAAATTCATTCCAGAAAAAACGTGTTCCTTCTTTCTTCGCATTTTTCAAAAAGTTGTTGGCCTGCTCCTTCAATCCGGCTGCAGCGTCGCCGGAATCCAGCTTCACGAGCAACGCGAAGCCGTTCATATGCCAATTTCCCCACTGCTCGCCATAAACCGTCCTGTCGATACCGGCATATACACAATTTTTAAAGCTGTTGTTCTCCGGCATATCTTGATAAATGCCGCCAATAGTCACTTTCCTATCCCTGTCCACGGTTTTTCCTATCACGTCAAGTGTTCCGAAACAATTCATCGCAAAACTTTCCGGAACAAGCACCGTGTTCGGATTTCTCAAGCAGCGGGCATCGCCTGCAGTCATTTCCAGCTCCAAAACATCAACAATGCTTTCAGACGCACATAAATATCGTCCCTTGACCGGTTGCTCGTTGATATAAAACAGCTTGTCGCTCGCCACGCTCCCGGCCTCAATATAGGCATACGATTCAACATGTGGCGATAATCCTCCAATCGTCTCACTCCATTTCGGGCTCACAAAAGCATAATTTACGTGCTCTTCCTCATCCGGCCACGAAACGACGCATATCCGCTCATTGCCGGGAATGCAGCTATTGTAAGTACGGTCGTAATACACCTGCAGCATTATCACCATAAACACCGCCAGGGCAACCGACAGCCCTATCACGTTCAGCAACGTCGAGATCCGGAAACGCCGAAACACGAACATCAGATTTCTATACAGTGTTTTCATTGCCTCTCAGGTTTAAAGATTCGTTTTTCTGTTTGCCGTCTGCTCGCTGCCGAGTATCTCGCCGTCGAACATTTCCACAATACGGTGTGCATACTCCGCATCACGGCGGTTGTGGGTCACCATCACCACCGTCGTTCCGCCGGCGTTCAATTCCGACAGGATGTTCATCACCTCCACACCGTTTTTCGAGTCAAGGTTACCTGTCGGCTCGTCGGCAAGAATCAGTTCCGGAGAACTCACCACGGCACGCGCTATCGCCACGCGCTGCTGCTGACCGCCCGACAACTGATGAGGGAAATGGCTTGCACGGTGGCTGATTTCCATGCGCCGCATCAAGTCCGTCACAATGCGGCGGCGCTCCCCGCTCTTTATTTTCAGATAGGTCAGCGGCAGTTCGATGTTCTCAAAAACCGTCAGCTCGTCTATCAGATTGAAACTCTGGAAGATGAAGCCCACCTTGCCCCGACGAAGATACGTGCGGTCGCGCTCGTTCAGCTTCGACACGTCGCACCCGTTCAGTTCATAAACGCCGCCTGTCGGGGTATCGAGCAGTCCCAACAGGTTCAGCAATGTTGTCTTTCCACAGCCAGAAGGGCCCATTATGGCGACAAACTCGCCCTTTTCCACTTCAAAATTAAGGTTGTTCACGGCAATCGTCTCCACCTCGCTCGTCCGGAACGATTTGCTCAAATTCGTTGTCTTGATTATCATGATTTCTTGGTTTTTATATTATTCTAAAATCAGCTTGTCGCAATTCTTAAACTGTTCATATCCCGACAGCACCACACGTTCGCCGGGTTGCAGGCCGTCGAGTACCTCATAGAACCGGGATTTCCGCTTATAAGAAATTGGTATTATGCTTAAAAGCCAACTTATTCATATTTCAGATTTTCTACCGGCGACGTATGAGCGGCACGCCAGCATTGATAAGTGACCGTACCCACCGTCACCACCAAAAGGAGAACAAACGCCAGGGCAAACACCCACCAGCTCATCTCTGTTTTATAGGCGAAATTTTCCAGCCAACGGCTTACTATCCAATACGATACCGGCACAGACAGCACAAAGCTCACAAGTAGTATTTTCACATACTTCACATTGAACATTCTGACAATATCGCTCGTCGTCGAACCGAACACCTTCCGCACGGCAATCTCACGCTTGCGGTATTCACAGTCAAACATCACCAGACCAAATACTCCGATAATGCTTATCAGCACCGCCAGCAAGGAGAATGAAGTAATCAAACGAGAGAAATTCGTTTCCTGACGGTACACGTCATCAAGATAATCATCAAACAACTTTATTGAAGGAGGAACATCCACTTTATAATCCGAAACAATATTCTCCACTTTCCGCATCGTATCAAACATATTCGCACCCTTTTTCACACGAACATAACAAACCGATTTTCCGGGTCGTGCCTTCAACAAGACCAACGCCATCGGTTCGGCAGAATTTTCTTTTAGCGACAAATGGTTGAAGTCCTTACAAATACCTATTACCCTCATATTGCTATAAAACGAAGGCAATTCTTTCCCGATGTCAACCAAATCAGGATATGCCTGCCGGGCGGCTTCATTGAAAATTACAACGGAGGTGTCATTCGGAAGGAAATCCCTGCCTTCCAGCAACGGAATACCCAAAGTCTGCAAGAATCCGTCACGAATAGGAATCACATCGTAAGAAATCTGCTTGTCATTGACATACATCGACCAATGCATTACAGATCTGTTCACACCCAACAGTTGTTCCGCACCCGAAACATTCTTCACTTCCGGCAATTTCATCAGTCTGTCCTTTATTTCATCATAATGGTTGGCATATTCAGCATACATGACAATAGAAATAACTTCATCTTTCGCAAAACCATAGTCCTTGCTGTTCAAATATTCCCGCTGTTTGTTAATCAGCAAGGCGGCAATCACCAGAACAAACGATGCAAACATCTGCACACCTATCAGCACAGTCCGCAAAGCCTTTCCCTTAGGAGTATTGCCGGCACCGGGTTTCAAGGCAGATTCCACTTGTCCCGAAGTAATACAATAGGCAGGATAGAAACCGGCCACCAAGCCCAACAGCAGGGCAATGACAGCAGTTCCAACCATCACCGGTATTCCATGCCGAATATCCATGCCCGAGGTCAACGATTGCGCCAGACTCGTTTCCGACAACAGATACACACCGGCTGAAGCAATCAGAAACGCCAATATCGACATCACAACAGCCTCACCTATCAACTGCCATCTCAAATTGCCGACCGTAGCACCAAAAATCCGATGTACAGTGACGGAACGCAGACGTTTGGGAAGCATCGCCAGGGCAAAATTCGTATAGTTGATTCCGGCAATAATTAGGACTCCAAAAGCGATGAACAATAAAAACAACTCCGTGGAAGAACTGACATCTCCCGGGAAATTTCCCATCAGGAAAGGACGGTCGTAATGCAAGTCTTTCAGGGAAGTTGCCCATTGCGTATAGGATGATTCATCCAATTTTTCCTCTTCCGTTTTGAAACTGTTGAGCATTTCCTGCAATTTTTCCTCCGACAGCGAAGCATCAACCTTCACAAAAATTCCGAACGAACCTTCGCGATCATTATCTATCCACCTGTCCACATCCACATCACCATACAGGATGTTTTCAACAATGCAATTTTCAGGAAAATCCCGATAGACACCGCTTATCGTAACTGAACCGTCTTTCGTCAAGGTTTCGCCTACCACATCTACACGGTTGAAATATTTCCGAGCAAAGCTTTCCGAAACAAATACGCTACCTTTTTCTTGTAAACTTTCATAGGTACCGACAAGCATTTCAAAACCCATCATCCGTAAATAATTTTCATCCACAAGACATTTTTTAAGAGACATCACCTCTTTCCCGACGTTACACAATTCATATTGCTGATACAAAAGCACAAACGAAGATTCTTTTATATACGGAAGCTGACTGATTTTCGCATAATCCACCCCTCTCCAAACAACTCCAAATTCACCATCGACGCTATAGTTCAACAGATAAATATTATCGGCATCGGGAATACAGCTATTGTAAGTGCGATCGTAATACACCTGCAGCATTATCACCATAAACACCGCCAGGGCAACCGACAGCC